>JGI24021J15306_10003198_pt1 | contig 18338 bp, 14 predicted proteins | sample Ectturendosymbi1_FD_15306 | JGI IMG/M metagenome (IMG submission 15306)
CAATTTAACATTTACTGTTATTTGTCAATGTACATAAAACAAACATAACACATAGGACAGTTCGTAGTAAATCTGTAGGCCTACAATGCGTGCATAGGTGATAATATCCATTTTTCTTATTTTTCCCGTCTTGCTACTGGGGGTTTTCAACGCTAGTGTAACCCAAACATAGCCAATATCACAAAATCTTTACAACCTAAACAAAAGAAACCATACAACAATGGTTCCTAAACTTTTTCTGATGGCGTATCATATGTCATGTGGGTCCCGTGCTGTTATTGGCTGTTGTTCAAGCTCGAACAATCCTAATAAGGTTTCAAACCAAATTAGGACTATTCAAATTTGCATTGCAACGCAAATATTTTAAATATTTCTTCCAACTTGCTGCAATTGGAAAAAGATGGAAGCATTATTGACAGGGATTTGGAGATTTACACAAAGCACCGTAAAAATTTAGGTGAAGACTTTAAAGGTACACTTTGAGGACCTACAGAGAATGCGTGTGCCGGATTGGATTGTTACGCAATTTGTTCCATTTAATGTGCAAAATGCAGACATTAATTCGTAAGTGCAAGATGAACTCATCGATATGTGTGTGGATCACGAAGCTCAAGCACTATTCAAACACAAAAAAACTGCGTGACACTGCAATGTAAATAGTAACACCGCTGCTGAATACTTGAAACTTTGAGCAGCTGCTGAGCCGTTTTTACTGGCATTCCCCATTTCCTATATGGTTGAAGCTGGTGTTAGTTACGCAAATGCATTGCTAAAGCAGAGGAACCGACAGAACTCGGAAGAGCGTGGTGATTTGCAACTAAACTCACCGATCTCCATCCAGATAAAAATGCTCTTGCTGTTTCTCACAGGAAACATCCTTGCCATTAATGGTGTCTCAAATATCAATGAAAAGTTTGCCATTTTCCTTTTATGCTTGTATTAAGTCTTGCTCAATGCCTTTATGTTACTGTTAAATAGATTTTAATATCAGTAGTTGGTACTGCAAATGCCCCCGTATTTGTGAGGTATGGGGATCTGAGAAGTTCAACTCGATTGGGGTTCGCTGAGATGTCTGGAATTTTACCAAGGGGTCGTTAGCCAAAAGAATTTGCAGACCCCAGTGGAGACAGTGTTGTCTTGTGCTCTATGGACTGGTTCAAACATTGAAATTAAAAAATGCAGTGCGCAGCAGGAACAGATTCACTCGGCACTGCATGCGACGAGCTGTGCGCTCCTCTTACACATCTTCTCTAACCCTGTTTAGGTATACTTGGGTGCTCATTAGTGCATTGCGCAACTGCCTAGTGGTCTGCTTCTCGTTTTATTGTGGCGGAGACAAGCTACACGTGCCGTTCGCAACTCTTCTCCAAGAAAAAATTGTGGAGCGAAAAAGTTGCAAAAGAGCCATAAAGTAGCCAAAATCCAAAAAAATTTTTGAGGCAGGTGCTTCTCAAAAGAGGCAAATTTATGTTTTTTGGCTCCAAAAGAGCCAATCTGGCAACACTGCTGTGAAGGAAGCTCTATTCATCGAGAAAAAAACGCATTTTTAACCCACAGAGACTCCCTTTCACAAGCAAGCGGGGACCACTTGCGAAAACCGCCGTGTTCGGCAGACTGCGCTTCGACACGTGTTTCTCGGCGTGCGACAAGTCGAGCTGGGTCATCCGTGTGTTACCAGACGTCAACGCGCTGCTCTGAGAGCAAAGACTTCAACATTGAATGATCTTTTTCACAATTAGTTCAGTATCGCAGAACAAAAACAGATCGCCAGACCTCGTGTTGCGCGCGAGAGGCTGTGTAAAACTGCCACCTGTTAATGTTTTTTTTCTCATGAAAGTGCTGTATGCAGCTGCCCAAACTCAGTAACAGGCAAATAAACGACTAGTAATTTCACATTGTGTTGAAGGTGTCCCGTAAATAAAGCTCTCCACTGTGTCATTCGTAAGGCTGTTGGTGTCAAAGTTGCAAGCAATAATCTTTTTCCCCTTTTCTAAGAGAAGTACTGTTTAATGTGGGTTGGCCAATTACCATATTTACCACAGTGGCTTTTGTGCGACCATCCCAGATGCTCGAATGTTACTGTAAACAAAGCTTGTCCGCATGTGACGACCACGCATCAAGCAGGATGCGTTAACTTAGTAATGCTGCATTTATCAAACTGCCTGTGAATCACGCTCATCTTATTGCTTCGGTGTCATCAAACCTTCAATCGGCTTTTGAAAACCAGGAGCTTAGAAGCACTTACGCCCAGTGTGTGTTCTGAACACGGGGCTTGACAATGTGACATGCTTTGACTGGAACTTGCGTGTTTGCCATGCCGACCCATGTCTAAGCGACATCAGCGACCCAGCTATTGCTGTGAGGTGTGTGAAGTGTCAGCTGCATAGGCAGACCAGTATTAGCCGTCAGTCATTACGTTTCTTTCCAAACAAGATCGTTGACTTAATCAGGTGTCTTCTGCAGCAGGCTACCTGCTTATGCCTTCTGTACTTTTGGCGATCATCCTGTAGCTTTTGGCGATTCGACGGTTGCTCTCGATACAGTAGATGCGCGGTTCAAATCTGTACTTAAACTGCAACGCGGGGAGTGGAATGATTACGTTATGGATTTTTTTAACAGGTTGACGACAGATCTTTCCCTTTCTCAGTTGTTAATTTTTAAGCAGTAGTTTCTGCGATTTTCCGGTTAAAAACAGCAGCCGTTAAAAAATTTCNTAAATGGCTAAATATTGCTGTACAAAAGGAAGCGAGACTTTCGGATTTAACTACACATTAAAGTCAAAGAAATTTTTGACTATATTTCAGAACATTCACAGTGTTTTTTAAAAAGGACCTGTTTATGATCAATTATCTGGCTGCGGCAGGTTTGTCGCATGCGCATCTCGCCAAACATGGTGTGACTCTATAGACTTTATCTGACCAAGTACCCCATCAGCATTTCGATCGATGAGCGTGTACCCATAAAATGTCTTCTGACCAAAAGGCTGAGGAAAAGAACAAAAATATGTTTACCAATAAGCATATAATGATTTTTGAAAACAATATTGGTTTTCTATTGGTGTTAGTTATTGCCCCAAACGTTATAAACAACCTGCTCCATCAAATGTTTTTCTGAACGGTGTACGTGTACAATTTTTTGACCAAGTGAAATACTTTGGTGTGTTGCTAAATGTCTCACTGAAGGATGAGGATGATGATGATGTTCAGAGACAATTAAATCGCTTTACTATACAGCCAACAAGCTCCGAGGCACTTTTGATCAGTTCTCTTCTGCAGTAAAAAAACAGTATATTTTGTGCCTATTGCATGCCAATATATTCTTGCCAATTGTGGAGCAAATACACACAGATTAACTAACGAAGCGCTTGCGCGCTGCGTACAATAATGCCTACCGAATTATGCATATGCCCAGAAATGTAAGTGTTCGCCTACACCAAGTTAGCCATCATGTCACGACTTTTGATGCCTAATTGATAAATAATTTGTACCGCTTTTTACGTTGCGCATCTTCATCTAACTTTTTTATCCGATCTCTTCAAATGTCTGCTGCTTTTTACAAACCTTCGTTTTTCCTCAATTATGAACGCTCCTGCATGAGAGTGACCAACTGATATGTTGTTGATGCGTTGTACAAGTGTACGCGTCTCATCAGTATCGTTTTTGCATAACAACGAAAACCATCCGTGTGCTTCGTGGCGCCCAAGGATGTTTTTATTTACTTGTTCCAGTATGCAGACAATGTGTGCAAAGCAAGTATACAAAAAGTAAGACACACTACTGGTAAAATGTTAATCGCCAAATCCAGCTTTAAAATTCAGGAAGGCTAACTGGCTGTCGATCTCATCATAAATGTGTTGCAAAGCATTTGAAACCTTGATCGGAACAGTTTACATGTCTCTGAGCGCCAATGTGCACACCCATCTGACTTATCTTATACTTTTTTCTTTTTATCCGTTAGATGTTTGCCTCAAAGTTGGATGTTAGAATGCCTTCATTTATTTCCCACTACTGGATCCCTGCATTATGATGGGTGAATGACGCACAGTTGGGGCGCTGTTAAAGTGTTTAGCTCCCATCAGTGTTGGTCGTGTGCAAACACATATTCTATAATGCGCTATGGCCAACCATTTCTTGTGTTCTTCCGTTGTTTGATTGTGCCTGTGGTATGGACCACGGGTCTGCAATAAATGAATTATTATGATATTCACTGATATATGTGTAAATAATTCGAAATGAATAATATATAAAGATATTTTTTCTTATTGCTAACTTTAAATGTACCGCTTCAGATAGGCAAATGTACCCCTAGGGGTACATGTACCCCAGTTCGGGAACTCCTGCTCTATAGAGTCTAGAGCAGTGGTTCCCAAACTGGGAGTAAATTACCCCAAGAGGTAATATGCTATGCTTCAGGGGGTAATGCAGAACCAAAACCACAATGTTTTTTTGTATTATGAGCGATCATTGCAAAATATTGTGGGTAGTAAGACATAATCGCTACCTTGATTTGGGTAACGACTCGAACAAGTTTGGGAACCACTGGTCTAGAGTCTAGATCAGGCCTGCACAGCTTACGGCCCGCGGGAGCTTTCTCATTTGCAGAAATCTTGCAAAGGCCCGGCTTCGGATAGTTCATTGCCTTTGCAAAATTTCTGCAAAACTATAACGAAGTCACTGCAACGAAATGAAATTCGATATTTGCGACCCGTGACAAATTAATGTTCATCAATTTGTTGAGCAGGTGTGGTCGAGAGCAGTGTTTCTCCAACTTATCCATCTCACGGACCTCAAGTCACGTGTTTATATTTTGCGGACACCCGCATACTTTAACATGAAGGTAGCAGAATTACTTAGTTAGGCCAAGAGGTGCATATTAGGCTACAGTTGTGGTGTGATTAAAGCTGAACAATAGCCCAAATGGGCGGATAAAAACTAGCGGATTGTCTTGATTGGATCTTGGTTTACGAACCCCCCAAAACACATTCCTGGACCCCTAAAGGGTTCACGGACCCCGCTTTAAGAACTCTGATCTAGAGTCTTCTAGACGATGAGTAGTCAATCTTTTGTGATCTTCAAACTATGCTTTACTGGTGACTATATAATTCCCAACGATACGGGTTTTCACTGGATACGTATGAGTTTCGCTATTGCGGAAGTTAAGCGTCGCTGTTGCGTTATCAAGTTGTTTTTCTGCGCGAGTTTAAGAAATTGAATCAGATTAAGAAATAAAATTTTCCCATTTGTGTTTCCACTTGTAGTTGTAGCTTTCGTTTATTTTAAGAAACCTATATGGCTTTCTGGTGAGTCCGATGGTCACGCGAGCAGAAGACAAGCGCTTGAAGCAAAAACAACTTCTAACGTCAGCCTTTTTTCCGTGTTTCTTTGCTTGCTTTTCATCAAGCGTTTGGCTTTTCTCAATCGATGGCAGTGAATTGGCCAAGTAAACTTCTTGCAGAACTGGAACAAGGTTTCGGTTCAGCTTGAATGCGCGTGTAGCGCCGAAAAGACTCCGGCTATTTCTGTCTTCATGCGCACATTTCAGAAACTGTCCTGAACCGAGTAAAATACATTAAGTAATGAAGAAATTGTGAGCTTTTGCCCTTTCAAGACCACGCGTCCGTTTACGCCGGTGGGGCTGGGTTCAAGTAACAAAAATTAAATGTTTAGGTAGTAAGTAGAGCAACCAAACTTTAAATTTTGACTTGATAGGTCATGTTTTGACCTATCAATTTCTTGCGTTTACAATGTAAACATTGACTACAAAGCATCAAACCAATAAGTTGAAAATCTTTTTTCAATTGAAATGAAACCAAAATAAAGTGTGAAAGACCCAACGAAACTATAAGTAACAAACCGTAGATGAAAATTAATCCAAACGCACAAGAAAAATATCCAGTGTCAGTAAATGTTATGAAGTCACCAAGAAGGTTCTACATTGTTTTACTAAACATAAAGCATTATCACACGTACTTTCAATCGTCTAGTAGTGGGTAAAACAATGTGATTACTTCAGAAGTCACAAAAATCCAGTATTGTGTCATAACTTCAACTAAACTTGCAAAATCATGTAAATATCTGTTGTTGTAGCTTAAAATATCGATAAAGAGATAAAAAAAACTGTTATTCACGAAATTTGGACTAATGATGATTTTTGACTTTTTTAACCTAATAACTTTGGAGTCCCTCATGGTATCGCGTGGATTTTGGTTTGTGGATGTTTCATAAACATTGAAAAAGGCAGAAAATTTTGACTTCATTGACTTTTGGTTGGCCTCGTAATAAGTAATTTCTAACAGATTATTTAAGTAATTCAAACAAATTAGAAAATCGACATTTAAACTTGATAACATTCGAGCACGTCAAAGTCACTGCAATGTTTGAATTACATAATAGGCGAATCAGACAAATTCGCACCTGTTGGCCGCGATTCAATTTGATGCAACGAGCTTCTAGCTCCAAATCGTAATCACGATCACAATCAACGATTGTGACTCACCAAGAGCTCTGCACAGACAAGAAATCTATTCGCCTCAATGGCTTATTCTATGTGCGATGATGCATGTTATGTGTAATATTGCGTTTACAGCAACAGACGTGGCTTCTAAAATCTTAACTTCTATAAAAACAAGTTACTTGCAATATCAAGTAACGACAAACTTACTCAAGTAGTAAGTAAAGGTGTTCCAAGTAATTAAGTCGTTGGTTACTTGAACCCAGCCTATGCGGCAGTGTTTCTCAACTTGCGGGGCATAGCGCAGTTTTCGAGTTGGCCACGGAGTTAGGACAAAAATATGTTAGAATGCAGTTGTCTAGAGTAGACGTTATCTAGAGTAGACATTTAATCACTACAGCGTGGGAACACACTAATTTTATTCACCAGCACGGTTCTCGCTGAATTGCACACAGGAATAAATTCGATACTTTAGAACAGCTATGTCCAACCCGCGGGCCGCATGCGGCCCAGTTGAGGTTTTCGTTGTAGTAATCATGAATACTGACAACCTGTCTTTATTTTGATAATCTTTAATTTTGCATTTTTAATGCAGGTGGTACTCAGTGCCACTTTATCACATCTGTTACCATTGCAATTAGGATTCCAACACTTTCAGTATATTAGTTTAAGGTAAATTTAGTTTGCTCAGATCAAAGTAACCCATTCAATGTGCGACCCTGGTCAAAATATTGACATACTTTTGGCTCAGTAAGCCATTTGGGTTGGACATGGCTGCTTTAGAATAATGTGTGTTTATGCCTATAAAAGCATAACCTATGCTAGCAAGGTAGTGGGCCACGCAATTTTGCCATGACGTATATGGGCAACGTAAGTAAAATGGTTGAGAAGCAATGGTTTATGCCGATTTCACGCAGTCGTTATTCGCAAATTTCGCAGCGTATTTATTGTAACTCTCTCATGTGCAGACGTTGCATCACTGAACGCTGCTCGCTGCGTCATGGACGCCGTGATTCGTCAGCAGCAGCAGCAGCAACAACAGCAGCAACAATTTTACGAGCAGTGCTCCAACAACTGGGTGAATGTCCAGGTAAGTTATAAATGCGCTTTGAAGTGTCACAATGATCGGAAGCTCCTGCAGGGCCGCGTCTGCCTTCGCGACATTGTCTTCGTTTTTTCTGCTGATCTGTCAGTTCTCCATCAGGCCACACTGACCTCCCCCGGCTAACTTCCTTCAGTCACTCAACCGCCGCAGCTCGGAATTGCCCGCCCGGTGTGCACGTAATCACCCATGATGAGCGCTGGCGTGCACAAAAGTAAATGACGCAGGGGCACTCAACAAAAATTTTACGGCTTCGATTGTTAAACGTGCAGCTTTTCTGCGACAGTGCGTTGCGGTGGATTTTCGATGCCTCGGCTCTTTCCTTTGTGCTAAGCAAGTTTGTCATTTGTCGAGGAAATAAGCGTTCATCACTTAATTTGCAGCACACGCTCTCGGATTTTCCCCGCAAGTTGCATGCCTGGCAAACTGAACTACCGGAGTTACGGACAATTTTTCCTGCAATGCTTGCAGAAAAATAAATGGAATTAAAAAATTTAACCGGTACGGAGAAAGCTGTTGCGGTAAAGCGCTCGACGTATATCAGCACAGCTTCTTACACATGTTTGCACATAATTTAGTGATATTACGAAGGTTTTGTGTCTGCGCTCATCAGGCGCAGATCTTTCTGTTTAAATAAGAGCGGTACTTGATGGGAGCGAGCACACGCAATACGTTGGTAACAGCTTTAAATTAAAACCCGGCTTCAAACGAACAGGAGTTGTTTTTTCAATGCGCTGGTAAACAAACGAGAAACTGATCCCGAGAGTACTGTGGTCTGTTTCTGGGCTTCGCCCTACCAACAGGGTTACCAGGTGGCCTGAAATTCGCCTTAAAAATTGTCCTGATTTCGCCAGTTGTGTCCTGCAGCAAGCAAATCATTCGGACGCAGTTTTTTTGTCCTGATTTGTCGGAAATGTTATACTTCAGAAGCAAAAGAGCAAGCCACTTGTGGTTAGCGCCCCCGTGTGCCCAGCATGACGGCGCCCTCCGCGCAGACTTAATGTGTGCATCGACAAATCAAAAGATGTGAGGCTGAGAGGTACATAGCTGGTTGGCCGCTATCTGAGTCATGAAATCTTTGTGCTTGATTGAAGATCGCTACGTTTAGTTTGTCCATGTTACGGCATAGATAGACCATTGCACAATCATTTTGCCGTAGTTGGCTAGAACATAAGCGGCGGCGCTGCTGCTGTTAGTGTTAAGACACTCAGTCGAGCCTTAAATAAGGCGTTATTATTATTTAAAATGTCCGAATTTCGTACCAATACTGTCCGAGACGTTCCTCTATTACCTGGCAACAATCATCCCAAAGTCATGCGACCTGTGTTAGAGCTCAGTCACATATACGTCCTGGGCACCCTGTTCGAAGATATTCAGCAGTTTCTTGTCTTGACTTCTTTGTTTTGGTCAGGACCACATGGCCTGGTGAGGTAATCCAGCAAGAACTCACCCTGGCTAAAACTACTGCGTGGATGCAGTCCGATTTCGCTTGCGTCAATGCCAGCAATGTCTCCAATCGTTGAAACTGCCATGACGTGTAAACGCCATAATATGAAAGATTTTTGTTCCTTAAGAGGATACAAAGCATGATGTAAGACTTACGACATAATTCTTTTTATATAAATGCCTATATTTTGAACACAGCAAAGAAATGTAGGTTCAATTTTAGTGGCAGCAGTGTTGTTGGCCTCACTCCTTTTTTAGCCAGAGCATTGCAGCCTGGAGTAACATTTGTTGTTGCAATTCTGAGGATAGATTTTGAGGCGTTGGTTAGTTAACTTTAGTCTGCGATGCGCCTTGTTACAAGCATAGACCTAGTCAGATGATGCCAGCACTTTCTGTGCCATTTTCCCGATGTTTGGAAATGCAGTTTCGGTAAGTGAAGCACAGAAAACATTAAGTTTCGGAGACTTGAATTTCTCACTCCAGACAAAGCCAGACGGAAGATCGATCAATTCTAATTGCAGTTCCGGTGGTGCTGTTTTAGAGTCTTCTGACAGGCCTCCAGCTGAAGTAATATGTTATCGACGACGGAAGTTTCTGTGCGGGTCGTTTGGTGACTTGCTGTATTTCTTTGCGTTTAGTTTGAATGTGGCTAGTGTAGGAAAATTTGTCTGGAGAATGAAATGAGTTTGGATTTAAAGGTTGTCACGTGTGTGTACGTGTCGCGCACAAAGTGATCTTTTCCTTGTAGCTTCACGTTCAACTCATTCCATTGTGAAAACACATCTGCAGCAAAAGCAAATCGGACGGCCATTTCTTGTTCAACTCGGGAAATGCATCGAAATTCACCAATAACTCGAAAAATGCGCCAATTACAAGTTCCCCGGCCTTTGAAATACTTTGCCCAAACTTATACATTGGATACGACATCGGTGTCCTCCAGGAATGTAACGACGAACTGACGGTGCTAAATTCCTTGTTCGTGTAAAGTTAGCAAGTTTACGTTGGATTTACGCTAGGATCGAGCTGCAATACGAACTCACACGTAAGTTCCTGGTGAATGATGCTGTGAAGAAATTTCTGTCTTTAACATCATCCTCGATTTTTTCAGCCGACGCTTTTTACAGTTAAACATGGGCATGTATCCACTGTTGCACTGACAATTTTTCTGCAAGGTAGCATTCTAATGTCCATGACAGCAGACACCCGGTCGTATTTTTCCTCCCAGCGCGTTTTCGCTTTCAGAGACAAAGCTCCTTTGTTGTCTCAAACTTATTTTTAATCCATCAGACAAAAGATAAAATTCGAATCTGCACAGGACCTTTTACGTCGTGGCTTTTATCCACTGCTAGTAATACAACTTCAAAAGGATTCTGCCTTTCGGTTCAACTCGGTGGCTATATGTTGGTCAAAGATCTCCACATGGCAACTAAATACTGTATCCCGCATGAATAACTGTTTTTTACAAACTAGCATTTGCTCTCGGGATACAAGGAACCTGCTGTCGCTGAAATGCATTCTTTCAAGAACTTGCCTTCGGAGAGAGGCTTAGTAGCCTTCGCGAATATCGATACCAGCATAAAACCTGCCTTAGTACTTCAACGCTTGAATCGGAGTTAGTCGGTGAAAAAAATTGCTGGGTCTGCGAACTAACCGCTGACCTCTGAAGAGGTGACTTCCGCTCTTCAATTCACTGTATGCTACAGTAGTCAGCATGGTACGCAGCAAAGTGACAGCTGATATTATACTCGTTAAAAACCGCAAGACTTCTTAAGCATACCACACATACTGCACATTCACTAATCGGATAGCACTGAAAAAAGTATTTTCCCATCCACTTGTTATGAAATTGTCGGCTAAGCATGTCTACTTTTGTTTGGTCAACTTAACTTTGCAGAAGGGCTTAACACTTTGATTGCTTTGCCTAGATCTTAAAAGTTTTGCACAGGAACGTACAGCATACTGCCGTTCATTATTGCGGTTTGGCCAGAATCGCCTTTGTGAGGTTGAGCCCACTGAGGTCATTATTGCGAAACCGCAGTTAACGTGTTTTAAAATCATGTACGGCACCTCGAACAAGGGCAGTTGATCTGCTGCGCCTGAATTGGGGAAGCGTGGACATCACCGCGAGGATAAAATATTAATCGGCATTATTCGATAGATCCTGGACAAGTTTAGGGTGCCAAACTAAAAACCCACATGTGGTCGGCGGGCCGTAATTTGCCCGTGCCTGCCACATGTTCCCTAACCATGGCATCACCTCAAAAGATAACAGTTTTATTTGTTTGCTGTGTTTCGGACAGCACTGTGTGAAATGGTGGTGAGGTTCTTGAAACATGGTCTCGTTTTGCAGAGGAGCGACAACAACTGCCTTAGCAAGAGCAAGGCTGAGCGCTACAGATGGTGCGTACAAGGCGACCAGCACAACCATAGACTGCCGCGTACGTCGAGCGCGTCGCAGTTGTCGGGAGTCAAGCCGCCCGCTGGTCTCGCTACAAGCGGAACAAACCCAGTGCAGGTGACGATGGATTTTTGGTTCACGTTTGTCCATTAGTAAGGGACCTACAGTCCCTTGACTTTGGCAGTCGTCATCGCGCACGTGGTGTTACTTCCAGAGCAAAAGTGCTTTTTCTAAGCCGCTACTAAACGCAGGTTTTCGCAGCAGTGGCTGGTTTGTGAGGTTCTAGGAAGGTCAGCCTTTTTATTCCTCATTGTAACTAGCCACAGTTCGTGTGTGTTTCTTTCTGTGCTTGTTCTCAAGAGTTAACATTTCGCCTGCAAGGTTCGTCTTACGGTTTCACAGGACCGAAGGTGCGTTGAAAAACGCGAAACTAGTTTCCCTGTGAAATAGACTGTGATCGATTTACTTGCCGCCATTTTTCTGGCTTATAACTATGGAAAAATAGATGTGCTTGCAAGTTTTAATCATCACAGAAGTATGAAAGCAGGCAGAGTTTGTTTTGGGGACCTACAGCATGTGCAAAACCAAGTGTAAGCTTCTGTCAAGTTATTTTTTTGCCGTCTCTTTGCAAAGCGTGGTAAGAATATTTGTGGAAACTTTCGTGGACTCGTTGTTGTGAAAAATAGTTCAGGTTTTTCCCTTTGTTTACAAAGCAAGAACAAACCTCTTGAGTTCAAATGAGCAAATGTCTGAGGTTTTCCAGAAAAAAGCTCTCAGCAGGTTTTTCGTCTCCTGATTACCTGTCGCCTACTTTTGAATTATGACGTTTCTAGCCTGTGTTCAATTAAAGCGCTGTAAATTGCTCGATAGTCGACAAGTGACGTCTGAGGGCTGATATAATTAAGCAATGAGTAATCAAAACTTCCCCCGATTAGTGAAGCTCGCAAACCTCCTGCTTTACGATAAAACTTGCAGTGGTTTCAATTCCTCCATCAAGCAATCAAACGAAACACGGTATTTTAAAACCATTGATGTCGTAATGTTATGTACGCCGAAAGTAGAAGCCGAGTTTGTTTTTCTTTCGTTTTTGTGTTTCACACACATCTGACCAGCAGCCTCAATCGATTCACTGTGATCTCTCGTTCTGTGCCTTTGCAGTAGGTAGTCGAAATGGGGGCCCAATACTGTGGGAAGTTTTGGCCAGATCAGGAAAACGTGCATGTTGCTGGAAAGATAGTCCTGCGGCCGAAACGGTTGCGTTGAAACTGCCGCCTGCGCGTGAAGGTAGCGAGAGCGCTGTACGTCGAGTGCTGAAACTTTGACAAACCGGAATTATTTCCCGTGAAATGTGACGACTGGTTCGTCTGTTCAGTTTAACACTAGAATGACCGGAATTTCAAATTAAATGTCGACCAAGTGGCTTTATTGACGCATGGTATTATATTTTCCCGCTTAAGTGCATTAAACGAAGCTGAAATCCAACACGAAGTTCAGCAAATAATATCATAAATCATTTTTTATTTATGTGAAACTTTTTTGAAACATTTCAGGTTCGTTCTTGTGGAAGATTTTTCGTAGATTTTCGCGTCGCAGGTGCAAAGTTTAATGTTGTTCTGTTGCGACATACGAAAGTTGAGCACTTCATTCGTTTTTCTGTGTGAGATTCCAGTTCCGTTTCAACTAGTCAGTTTACACTTTGGTTGTTTGATGATGTTCCCCAAAGCTCTCCAGCAACGCGCTGCATGCACTCACCACGACTTATCCTCGATCTCCATAGTTCTTATCAGTAGCACCCGGCTGTTGATAATAATCGCAAGAGCAATAAAACGTTGTAAAAACAGGTGCAGGCCAGCTTCCACTTGCTGCCTTTACAGAACACTCCCTTGCCATCTGATCAACAACATCCCCTCCTGCTTTGGTTTCTTAGAAAACAAAACAGTCTCTGGTTTTCTTCTTGTTGTTTTCTGAAGGAACCGACACGTCTGGGTGAAGTGTGCTCAGTATGATTACAAGCTTTGATTTCTTGTATTGGTAACAGCAAGTCAAAGCCGCGCTTGTCGACGAGTTTCGTTACAACAGCAGTGGGCATAGAAGTGTCTCTACTCTCACCTTCGCCCAAATGTGGAAAGCCGTTATACAAATACTTGCTGTCAGTATTAGCTACCATCCAACATTTTCGTCCAAATTCATTAGCCATTCAGTTTATACTGAATTAACTTATACCTTGCTTTACACGGAAACAACTGTTCATCAACTACATAAACACTAGGCGCATAAGATTTTTGGCTGTTCTCAATGAAGCAGTTGCGTAAACACGAGGCAAAGCGATGTTTGTCTTCAATCAATCGACACCTTCTTTCGCTCTTTCTGTCAAATCATAGAAATCCCATTTTTTTCATGAACCTCTTCCTGAAAAGGGGCATTACTGAACATTGGGCACTCCCTAGACGTGTTCCACAGACTAGTAGAGTAAGGAAGGCCTCTGCCCTAGCATGACCGTGGTAATAATAAGGCCAATAAACAAGTTCGTGTAGTGCTACATTCCAGTTGATATTCCCAGTACCACGCTGAGCTTCAGAAATAGTACATTTCTGAGTATTTCGGAGCATGAGTTCACCGACTATAAAAAAGAAGATGGTTGCCGTCGATTGCACGGTTTGTTGCAAACGCAGTTAATTCTTCTTGCAATCGCCCTCTATGCATTTGAAAGTTGATAACTTCCGCAATGAAGAGCGATATTTTCCTTTGAAGTCCTGCACCCCGTCATCATTTCCGTCCGTATCAGTAACTGCATCATGATCAGTATCTTCGTCACTTGGATCAGACATAATGGGTTCCTTGTCACTTTCCACTGCAGGTGGAGAACCATTATTTTCCAAAGAGGAAACTGTCAGAAAGTTCGCTATCAGAACAATTTGATTCAATGTCTTGCCAACACCGCAAAACCTGATAAGCCGTCAATCTTCTCACCGTATTTGCACCTACATTATGTTTTTGCAGTACGGTTCACTTTTCCTCACACAATCCACAAGCAGCTAAGTGGATCTGATTAGGAGGGAAATTGCGTTACTTCCGCAGTTATCAGTACTTTTGCCAACTATAGTACGATATTCGTAACCCTTCTGTAGTAAATTGTCGACTTCTGAAATGACTGACTGACGTTGCTGAAGCGTATCGCCCTAGGGTAGAGTCCAAACCACAACTTATTCTTTCTAGGTAGTTTCATGTGTAACGTTTTTATTTGTAATAGATAGGTAACGAAATTCACCTCTGTTGTGCAAGTTTTGTCTGATAGCCAGCTGTTAAAAAATTTAAAAATGCGTCAAAAAAGCCACTTGGTTGTTCCAATGTTATACCTCTGTGATATTCGTAACCGTGCAAAAAACACGATTCTTCAACAAAAAGTCCACAATTTTTAACTTACGAGCTATTCCCGATCGTGCTTTGCCTTGCAAACTTTCATAACAGGTTCGCGCGCTGCTTGACATGGTCGCAACGATCCGAATCCCGTTGCTTTTCGCAGGACAAACTTTTCGGCACGGTTTTCGCCGGCGCAAGCAAGTTCTACTGTCGGGACTGCGGCTCGGCGTTCAACACTTTGGTCGAGCTCACGGTGCACATGAACAAGACCGGCCATTTCCGTGACACTAACACCGAAGCCGACAAACTCAACTCCGCGTCAGGTACTGCGCAGTAGCGCTTGATTTCTGCGCGTGCGCGCAAGTTTCGAATGCCGCTGCTCTGTCCGCGTGGGCCTTTGCAGCGGCGAGGTGCGCGCTGCTGCTATGCCTTGGAAGGCTTTCGTTTCTTCTGTTGAAAGCCGCTTGCATAACTCTGCCGCCGCAGATGCGGTCCCCGGGAACCGGCGTCACTGCCCACTGGTTGAAGACACAGTTTCAGAGCGGAAGAAAGTGCTGACGCTCGTTTTTCTGTGAAATCTTCACCGCAGCTGTCGCCGGTCTACTTCTCTGAGAGAAAAGTTGCCCGGATGTTTTTGACTCACGTTGTTGGCTAAATTCATACGACAAGGTGTATTTATAGTGTATCCTTGTCGATTTTTCTGTGGGGACAGCAAAGGCTGCTGATAAAGGACGTTTTGAGTAGGCAAATCGAATAATGTAGCCCTTTATTTGTTAGACTAATAACTGAGTGATGTAATTATATTTTCTTTGATTTTCTTTCGTAAGATGAGGTCGCCAGGCTCGCTAAACAAAGAAAGCGACCCGCGATCGATGAAGACAGTCAGGCCGAAAAAGTTCTCACCTGCATGGGATGCGGGCATCTCTTCGACTCGTTGCAGGTATCTTCTTCGCTCATCTCCATTTCCAGCAGAATAAATGTTGCCAGAATCTGTTTATTGGCACGTGCACCGTTCTATGCGACGTTTGTGTGCTGCTGTAACCAATTCTGTAACTGCTGTAACGGTGTAGACGCTCATACTTCATTCTGTTGACATCTGCATCAGCTGCGTTTTAGTTTTCGAAACAAAAACGTATCTCTTTATTTTTGCCTGTGAAGTGACGAAATTGATCGAAATTTTCCTGATGTTACGAGTTCCTAATGAAGCTTAGAGTAAAGAAAGTTGCAAGTGAAGTTTGCAATGTTGCTTCCCCGCTCTCAAAGGGGTCATCTTGCAGTTTTTGGATTCAGTGTTAACGATACGTAGACCTTGTCGCGCACTACGTGAACGCATGCCGGGGTCCCGAATGCTGAAAAGTGTCGGTGGCTTCCGCGCTGAAGGTCAAGAACACGTCGGCAGAACCGATTGGAAACGCCATTATCATTTTTATCAGTCGATCTTCGCGATTTAAAGAAAGACACTCCACAAAAAAAACGATTGAATCACCTTTTATTTTTTTCAGGATTTAAGCGTGCACATGATCAAGACCAAGCATTACGAAAACGTCCCGTCCTTGAGAATGTGGAGTCAGAAGCAAGAACCGAGCGGCGACGCTGTCCAGATGAACGGTGGCCGCAAGAAAGGCTCTGTCAACCAATTGCAAGGCCCGATCTTCCCTAAAAATCTCGACATGGCCTCCCAGCGTCCCCCCGACCTTTCGGTTTTGAGCCAATCCCCGTTTTTCAACCCCTTTCTTAGTGGTAAGTTGGCGGATGTCATCCTGTTGAGAAAAACAGGCGTGACTAAACTTTCCACCTTTTTTGCAAACGCAGCAAAACTCGATCGCTTCGCAAATGAAAAACCCACTGGTGGCATCCTGTTCTATCTATACCTGTTTAAGCATAAATTTATTTTTCATCTTTCCGCCTGCAGCCACTTGAACGGAGCAAAACATTGCCAGGCTTTTCAGTTTTTGCTGAGCGGCATGAACGTATGCGTAAAGCTACGTTACCGCAAATTGCTAATCACACAAGAAATGTTGCTTTGTTTCATGCAGAGGAGTAATCTATCCCCATTGCGAGAAGTGCAGTTTTCTTTGATTATCTTCATTCGAGTTGCTGTTACCAATTTGCGGCAGTAAGACAGATCTGCAAATTAGTTGTTCTCATGTATCGCAGAGTAACGAACTCCTAAAAGCGCTGTCCGTGTTGTTGCCACCCAGAAATTGCTCACATTGTTCTTGTTTCGTTACTCACTCTCACCTGCTCTGCTTTCAGCCATTGCAAGCCCCGCAACCGCCGCCTATGCAAATCTCTTATACTCCATGCCGTGGATGCCTCCTGCGTTTATACCGCCTTTTCTCGGTGGGACAACCGGACTCATGTACCCGTACACGGCCGTTCCCCCGATGGCCGCCGGGCCTTCGTTTCCGGTCCAAACGGAGCCGTCCCGCACGAACGGCCTCCCCTGCACCGAATGCAACGAGCGCTTCTCAACCCTGCAAGAACTCGCCATTCACATCCGCAACGCGTCTCATTTTCCAGGGGGCTCGAAGATCCCCCGAGGCGGGGGTTCAAGGTCGGCCGTCAAGATCCCAGAACGACCCACGCCTGACGCCCAACTGGGCCAAGAAATGAAGGCGAACGACTCATCTGTCGTCGAGGTGACCAGAACGGAAGTGGTTCGTGAAAAGACCGGCGACAACTTGTCCTGTGACGTGCCTCCGAAGCAGTCCGGATTCGACTTTATCCGGCGTTTGGAAAGCACGATCCAGAGCGCGATAAGCAAGGTCGAGGTATCGCAGTCGGGGCACACGCGCAACGGGCTTTCTTGCCCGTCCAAATTCAACCCGTTCACGACCGCGTCGCTCCAATCAGACAAGAAATCTGATTCGAAAACGCCCAAAACCGGGGGCTTCTCCCCGTTCTTTTCCGCTGCCGAAAGCTCCAGCCGTCGGGCAGAAAACGGCGCTTCGGGAATCACCTGCTACGCAGCGGCTAAAGGTCCGGGCAACCTCGAGGGGATCGGCACCCAAAGGCGCGACATGACGAAGGCAACAAAATCTCCCGAGAGGGAAAGTACCGAACTGGAGACGAAGTCGTGCAGCGACGATCGTAGCAGGGGCCGCAGCCATTCTACGGCGGATGGCGGACAAAAGACCGGTCCCGGAGAATCCGTTAGCCCCGCAGTCGTCGCTGCGAAACGACGGTCATCTATGGTAGACGAGCTCCCGTCGAAAAGCAGAAAGACCCACGAGGGCCACGAAACCCCTCTCGATTTGACTGTGAAAAAAGAAGACACGGAAGCGCCCTCGCCCCGTCACGGCGACCGAAAGTCGCCGGAGCGCGCGACGGAATTCGAAGAAGCGAAGCCGAGCGCCAACGTGTTTTCCGCATACGCGGCAGGAAAGTCGGCGCCGAGCCCGCTGCAGTCCCTCACCAGCAACGTTCAGTCCCTGTTCTCGTTCATGCGACCGAAAATCGAAACCGCCTTGGGGGTGAGCTCGCGCCCCGCCCGGGCCTCGAACGAGTACAAGCCCCTGCGCGACCAGGGCGCCGTGTTCGATTCTAATCCCCTGCAAGAGATGTTGAAGATCGTGCACA
>JGI24021J15306_10003199_pt1 | contig 18334 bp, 18 predicted proteins | sample Ectturendosymbi1_FD_15306 | JGI IMG/M metagenome (IMG submission 15306)
GGAGATGTAAGTGCGGAGTCTTGTAGTGCTGTCCGTCCACTCCCCATTCCATTGGTGATCCACCCAGTGCGCCGCACGTATGTTATTTTTGTCAGATAAACTGATGAGATGTTGTGTGACGGGTAAAAATGTGTGTCTCGATTTGAGGCGCCGTGCATTTGCACTCGATGGACGGGTGAGCGCTGAGTGGAGCAGGTGTCCAGGCTCCATGCAACGGCGTACTAGAGATAGTGTGGCTCCATTGCGACGAAGCTCAGCAGATTGGATGCCTGCGATGATGGCAAAGTTGTCCACTGATATAGGACGCAGTCATCCAGCCACAAATCGCAAAGCGTCATTGATGGCGGGGTCAATAAGGCGGGTGTGAGCACTGCGGCTCTAGACAGGAGCGCAGCACTCTGCGGTTGAATTCACCAAGGCTAGGGTGGCTGTTCGCAACGTTGTTGCTCCAGCACCCCAACCGGAGCAAGCAAGCCACCTCCAAAGCGCGACGCGTGATGTCAGCTTCTTGCGAAGTGGCTCACGGTGTCGGCGATACGTGAGCGACCTGTCCAACGTTAGCCTACTCCGAGGTGTTATGGGTTCGGGGCAGAAGGGCAGGATTTCGTTGCTGTAGTTGACATTTGGACGTTTAGCTTCCTTATTGTTGAGGTGGAAGGCTGCCGACATCGTTTTTGTAGTACTGAGCTTTAGCTTCCAGGTCCAGAGGTATTCGCCTACAGTTGCCTTGTCATCGCTCAGCACCCCCTTCCACTGCCTGTCAATCTCCATCAGCATGTATGATTGCTAGATCGTCAGCATATGCATACTTTGTGGAGACGGTGGTTGGCAAGTCAGAGATGTAGATGTTGAAGAGAAGTGGTTCCGACAGATCTCTGTGGGACGCCGTCTTAAGGCGTCGCAACCTTCTCCGCTTGCCATTTCCGGTGGCAATGGTGAAGCTGCGATTGCCAACTATCTCCATGACCGTGCGGACCATGTGTCTATCATGTATCAATCGCAGCAGCTTGCAGGTGAGGCCACGATGCCATACAGTGTCGTAGGCAGCTGTGAGAACGACGAACACAGCTCCGGCCTTCATGGGAGTCCACGTGGGGCAAAACGGGCATTTTTCCCGCCTTGAAATTGGACCTAAGAACCAACATTTTCTACAAAACACGAAGTCAGCAGTTGAAGTTCGATGAATTGATTTAATTCTTGCAATGACAGTTTGTTTGCCGGTAAGACACTCACACTGCACAGGAGCCAGGTTCACAGTCCTGCGTCACAGTAGTGTCATGTAGTAGTGACCTTGCAGTTCACTAACGTTGCATCGCGTGGCCGAACTTGCGAACGGATTCTTCTGCAGTTGATCTTTATTGCGTAACAGTAACATGGTTCACTTCAGGTTACGATAGTTCACTTCAGGTTACGATAGGCGTTTTGCTGCATGTTACTGATTGCTATTGAACGCAGATATCTTGGCAGATACTGCAGCGAGGCAGTGACTGCTAATATCGGTAAGCCACGTAGTTTTATACTGCGTGACAAGAAGCCAGAGTGAATCTATAGCAATGCAACTACAAGCTCGAATATCCATTGCTAGTATGAGACTGAGTGTGACGAATGTGCCTGAGTGAATAGCTTAATCCAGCGTGGGCCAAATACTTTTCACCCACGGCTAAGGGCTATTTAACAAAAACGTGACAACTTGCTGGCCACTTTCAACAAAATGATATATAAAACAACAGATTCTCAATATCACAATATTTAAAACTAAAAAAGGGTAGACACGTGAGAGAGTTGTTGAAAGTATTGCACAATACAGCAGCACAGAGCAAATTGTTACAAATTTCTGTCAGTGGGATGCTTGTAGACGAGGCTTCTCTGAAAGTCTCGTTCCTTTGGCATTACTGATGTTAGTGGCGGCAATTCGGTGACCATGATGCAGTATATCGTCTGCCATTCAATTTCGTATTTTTACTGTAGATTTGACTTGCCGAAAGGTGCCTCAACAACTTAAAATGTGTAGACAAAGAACAATTTAAAACCAAATGACTTCAAACAATTTACCATGAAAAATGTGCTTTCACGCAGAAGCAAATTCCCAGACAAAATGAAAAATTTACCTTGGTTTCCACGAATAAAGTTTCTGGATAGCAAGTGTAAAACATGGGGGCCCCTTTTTGGCAGTTTTCCTCGGGCATCTTAATTCTAACGTCAACCCTTGCATATCTCGAAGAACAAATTTCACACAAAGGACCGCGGGCCGCCCAAAACCGCGGGGCCCGTAGCAATTGCTATATTTGCTACTATTGTTTAGTGTTTCCAACCCGGGTTTTTCCGAACCCGAAACCCGTTTTTTTTGGCTATTTTCCACTACCCGAAACCCGTTTTTTTTCAACTACCAACTCCGGGTATTTAAAAAACCTGGAATTGCTGTTGCATTCAAGTATTAATGATTCTGATAACATTGAAATTGCAGATTGGCGCGGGGAGCGGCCAAATTAGCACGTTTGAACTTTCAACTATTATCATAAGGCGCGGGGTGCGGGTTTTTCTCGGTGAACATCGTACGTTCTGTGTTGGTCCGTTTATATTTTCGTTCAGTTGACCTATTTAGACGGATCGTGACGTTATTTTGCACATGATAGATGTCAGCGCGAACTTCGGTCTTTTCGCTAACCTCATTAAATAACTACCACGTGAGGTAGTTCTTCAAAGGCGCAAAATCGATTCGTTCTTTTTCAATTTGCAACAAACTTTCAACAAAATATTTGCCTTTCCTTTAGAAGCGACTTTAAGTAGATTTAACCATACACATTCAATTAAGACGTTAGTAACCAAAGAAAATCAGAAGCTTAAAGCCATTCCTTGTACAACAAGGCTCAACCAACACCAAAGTGCAATTTGTGCTCCGTTATACAAAAGGAGGTGGTTCAAGCACCGACTGTTTGATCAACCATTTGAAACCAAAGCACAGAATGCATGAGGGTGAAAACCACAAAACTATTCCGGCACAGGAAGAGATCCGATCGCAAACATGGGTGGCGGAACCTTTTTCAAAGTGGGGGGCACAAGTGAACGGCAAAAAATCTATAGAAAGTTTTTGTGGTTTGAATTGGCAACTGTGTCGTCACAAGCATCGAAATATGACGCCATTACCTATACATCATATGAAGGTTTAAATTACGCCATTTTAGACAAAATTACACCACTGTGCGTCACTGAAATTTCTATTTGCTTTCGTTCTGGCTGGCATTAATGTTGCTCTGTGACGTAAGTTACGTAACAATAAATGAGAATTTCTCGTGATAACCTCTCCATGGTTGTTGAGTAACCGTTCACGTACGTCACAGACCAATGATAACACCAGTAAGTCCTTTGCTTACTAGGCTCATTCATATTAGCCCGAGTTACTGGACAATTTTTCGTTCGTTTGAAATTATTCTGGAAATGGGAACTGTCCATTGGATTGGACTTCAAATGCAATGTTCTATACAAATCCATTGCTTGAAAAAACATTAAATCCGTTACGAAATATGTTTTAAAAAACAATTCATTGCATAGGAAAGCTCGGACTCTAATACTGTAGATGAGCCTGAGGAAAGCGCGAGCGAACGAAGTCGAGAGAACACCAGAGGAGTCGACAGAAAGTTTTCAATAGGGGGGCTTTACGTTTGTTCAGGGGGCTTGACATTCTGAAATTTGATAAAAACTCTACCAATTTGTAATGCTTCATAATTCAATTTGGGGAGGTTTGAAGTTTGTTGGGTGGGCTAAGCCCACAAAAGCCCCGCCGTGGCAACGGGACTGGAGAACACCTGCTACGAATGATATTGTTTGTTCAGGCCACCTGCAACATGAACGTGAAAGGCCAGACATGGAAAGAAAATATATGAACAATGACAAGGCCCAAATAACAGATTCCGAGTTAACAACTTAGTGAAGCGAGACCGTGGGTGGTGGCACAAATATACAAAGCAAGCAAGCTCGCGTTCACTGATATAAATCGTAATCGAAGACTCGGGCTAAGCCCGAGGAGCCCGTGTGTCGGAGTCACCGCTGTGCTGTTGAAAACACCAAGAACAATTCAATAAAACAGGCAAAAATAACACAGCACTGATACCTGTCTTAAACAAATTCAAAATAACAATTTTTCCACATCTTGAAAACAGAAGGAACATGACTGGCTACTCATTTTAAAACTGCATTAGATACCAGAATGCAAAGACAAGACAAAGCATATAGTAACTAGAAAGTTGTCTGTACGAATGCCAATTGTGTTGCCAATACAAAAATAAAATATAACTATTTAGTGTTCCCAATCCAAAAACAAAAACACAGTTGAAATTGATCTGTCAAATATTTCATTTTGCGCATAAGATTCAGCAAAGTTTAACTATTTGGAATGGTGTTAAAACGATTGAAATTACACCAAATTTTAAATGGTGTGGTATCAACTTTTTCCTTCAGACAAGCATGGGCATTGGAAGCAGGCCCGTAACTAGGGGGGACAAAACCCACCTGAAACAATTTTCGCTCCTCTTGGAAAAATGTATGGGATATAGTTTAAAACTATTGGACATAGTTTAAAAAATTTGGGCCCCTCTCAGAAAACTCTTCGCCTCCCCTGATGTCCCAAGCTGGTTACGGGCCTGGTCGGAAAGGGGCAGGAATTTGAAAATTTCACCAAAAATGCTGTTTTCTTAGTTTCAAGAGGTAAAAGACAAATTTCACCACTTTTGTCCCCCCTAGAAATATTTTTGGAAGAATCCACTAGTGCCCCCCCCCTGGAAAAAATCTTTCCGGTGCCCATACACACAAGCATGTAAAATTACACCATTTTTGTAAAATAATGTGTCGTACAGTATTACGCCATCTGTCAACACTGTTCAACAACACCAATGCGGTAAACAAGCTAGAGCAGGTTGACAGACTGTGCACGGTGTATTCTGCCAAACAATTACGAAATCCTGACATATTACAAATAATATTGACAAAATACTGCCAAAATTCTACAACATTTTTTTCATTAAACGATTTACTTTAACAATGGACCCAACACTAACTGTGTTACTTAAACTTATTTAAGCAAAATTCGGAATTTAAAAGTGGGGGGCCAGGCCCCTCCAGAAATAAAACTGGCGGGGTCTAGGCTTATGCGGTCCCCCGGTTCCGCCACCTATGATCACAAATTGTAATAAAGGAAATGAGTCTTTTTGAGGCTACAAAGAAGAGGTCAAAAATATCCTTGAAAAACGGTTCCATGCCTTCATTACAATCAAGCCCAATTCAATGGAACCAGAGAGGGATTTTTCAGCCACGGGACTATTTGTCACAAAACTCACAAACAGACTGAATGGTAAAAGTGCGCTGTGATTGTCATGCGTCAGTATTATAAACATCATTGAAAAACTGTACTTAACTTACTTAATAATTCGCTAATTTGCGCAGGGACCAACAATAGTAATTTCAAATGATATTGAGTTTTTATCGCTCAAAATCGCATTCTATTTCAAAACCAGAAAAAAAACGAGGAAAAATTTTGCCCCGAATTGGAAACACTACTATTGTTAATCCGGCACTGGACACAGCAGTACACGTGTGTGATTGCATCTACAGTGGCGATCAGGTGTCTCCAAGTGAATAAAAACGCTAGTTCATATTTAACGATATTCATAAGCTTATGTTGGGTTTGATAAGGTAAGTCATAGCAACTTAATCGTCAAAACAACGAAAAATCGCCATGCAAGATAAACATTTATGTTGGCCCCCCTACTTTTTCCTTGGCCCCGCAGTGGATCCCCCACTTTTTAGGTTCTAGAATTGCAGCTGCCTATCAGCCCACGCTGAACACATTCAGCACGGGTAGCAGTGTGATTGCTCTCGATGCGACAGGTTTAGTAAGCATTTCAAGTAATGCCGCAACGGGGAGGGCCACGTGAAGGCACCTGTTTTTCTCCCCGATTTGGACGCTAAAATGACATTTTGCTGACACAGTTTTAATTCCCAGTTACAAAAACTTGATTGCAAAACTCGGTCAACTGTGAAATGGCTAAGGTAATTGATTAGTTGACTGCAAACAAACCCTCAATAAATATTTATAAAAACACACACGTTATCAGAAATAGACATGCTAACACAGATTCCTTTGAAATAGCTGTATATGGCAATCCTATTGAAATAGCTTTGTGTTACAAATACCTTGATGTAATTGTAGATAAAAACTGACTTAGAAAAAATTGCAAACTGTTGTATTGTACTATCTTCGAACATATTGGTGTAATGTATAATAGTAAAAATTATGTAAGTTCTTCGTATGTTGTATCTTATCCCAATAAATTCACGAGCGTAATATGGAACTGTAGCCTGGGGAAAAGGAGCTTCATGTCATCTATGGTCAATATCGGTTGTTTGAAATCGAGCGATGAGATGTTTGACCACATGAAATTGCGACTCGTAAAGTACTGCATAACGTCTTCACTCTCACACGCAAAGCAGTAGACTTAAGCATGCATGTCAGTGACAAGGAACACACAAACACATGAAAAAACACGAAGATAGATATCTGGGGGCAGTAGAAAATCATACGTTTTATGGGACTTACACAATTGCTTTGATGAAAAACAAGCATAAATATGGGGTGCTATAAGCAAAGGCCCCACGCATGGATGGCGCCAACACGGTTATTAAAATATAGTGCTGCGATGACTTACAAGTCGACCGATTTATAAAATGCATGGGGGAGTGGGAAGCTGCGAAGGACCAGGGGACATTGAGTCAGCAGACCTCTCTAGAATCAGCCTAATTATAGTGTAAAGGGAACAGTTTCTTGCAGTAAGCAAAAGTCTGTTGCTTTGAGTATAAGGTTCAATATGCGCAATGCGGTTATGTAGTTTATGGAAGCAGAACGCATTGCAGGCCAGGTCAAACCACCAGAAGTAACTGGTTTAACATTGCCACATAAAACATTTGCTGTTTTCACACATTTTGGAAATATTCGTGATAGCTAAAGAGGAAACGCGTCAACAGTTATGGACTAGTGCAGCGCTGCGATGGTGTCACAAAATTTAAGTACGTTGAGAACAAGGCTTCCAATCGTGTGTTTGGGAAATATTTTTTCAGTCGATGTGATGAATCATGCATGCGAACGGAAATTCGTTTGCTGTTCGGTAGACACGTTGTTCGCTTTGCGATTGGAGAATAAAAGCATCCCAATACTTTATACAAAAGTTTGATGAGACCAATTTTAGTGAACGCAACAAAAAACAAACTGAGTGAAATATACCAGCGATACCTAATTCGACAATTTTCATAGTAACAGCGTTAAATAATTAAATCAGCGCATCTGGTTAATTTACACCAACAAAAAATAATACCAAAATTTTTCTAGTACCTGAATAATACACATTCTTATATTTCGCTGTTAAAGTGTTAAACACGATTTATTTTTATAACATTTTCACACCTGAGTTTGAACGTGCTTTTGGTAAAGCAAATTTCCGACTTTTAGTTTGTCTCGTATTATACAGATGAACATCTGTAATGAGTTTTAAATAATTGTTAAATGTAGCCTGTAGCTGATAGTCAGTGTGTTTATACATGAATTTGCTCACTGAAAGATTGCAAATATCTTTTAATTGGAGAATTTTCTGCAATTAATAAATGTTAGCAACTTTACGAGTCACAAGTTCATATGTGTTCGAATATGTCCCGAACAGATATTGACTGTAGATGACATGAAGCTGCTCTTCCCTAAGAAATAATTCCATATTGTACTCGTGAGTTTATTAAGCTGTGATACGACATACGTAAAGCTTGTTTCATAACATAATATCCAACCTTATACATTACACCAACATATTTGGATATAGCACAACACAACCGTTTACAATTCTCTTTCCATGTCAGTTTTCCAATTGCAATTACAGTATGGTACTTGTATTCGAAGTTCTTTCAATACGATTACCGTTTACATTCATCTCTAAAAAATCTGTGCTTATATTTGTATTTGTGATTAACATATATTTCATTGAAATACATATTTTTTGAGAGTTTGATTGCAATTACCTTTGTCATTTCTCAATTAACCGAGTTTTGCAAANTTCCCAGATTATTGACACTCTGCATTGAAACTTCATCCCCAGTAAAAAGTATAGTTTTCATAAGATTTGACGTTGGTAAGTCATTTACACACAAAAATAAGAATAATGAGCCTAAAATCGAGTCTTGCGGGACACTAGCAAAAATTGATTTTATAGATTATTTTGTGTCTCCCCCTTGAACGTTGTTTTCTGTTGGAAAGTTACGACTGTATTAATTTAAACGCGTTTCCTCATACGGCGTAGCATTTGCAATAAAGAACGCAGAAAATTCTACAGCTGAAAGATATTTACAGCCTGGGAAAATTCATATACAAATACAATAAATCTCAACCACCGGCTGCCCTTAACGTATATTTCAAACTCATCACAGATGATCATCAGCGATAATATGAGGCAAAGTACAACTCAGCAATTTGCATTACGTAAAGCACGTTCAAAAACGCAAGTAAGAAATTGCTGAGATAAAGTGTAATGGAAATCTGGTAAGACGTTTCGTTGGAAATAAAAAATAAACCCTGTTTGAAAACTTTGTATCAGAAACATTGTTGATATTCTCACTTTGTTCGTGTACAGCAGCCAAGTGCATTGATTCTATAACGCTTTTGCTATGAATAGAGCTTCATAAGATATTGCTGGCATATCTTACCTAGTTTCGTTTTTGTTGCGTTAACTAAAATTGGTCGCTTTAGACACTCGTATATAGTGGTGGGATGCTTTTAGTCTTCAAGCGCATTGGCAATCGTTTATCCACTGAGCAGCAAACGATTTTCCGTTCCCATGCATGAATTATCACATCAATGGAAAATACATTTCCCAAAAACGTGATTGAACGCCTTGTTCTCAGCCTGCTTCAATTCTGTGACGCCATTGCAGCATTGCACTAGTCCACAACTGCCTTGACGCATTATCATCTTTAGCTGTCATGAATATTAACAATATATTTGAAAACGTCAAACCTTTCATGTGGCAAAATTAAACCGACTTCTTGCGGCTTGAAATTGCCTGCATCGCATTTTGTTATAAACGCAATGTGCAGCCTGATATTTGTGCAGTGGTGCACTGCGCGGACGTAGCACTGAGTGTATTTTGCTCCTGTATCCTAACTTGGAACGTTGATAGCTTACATTCAATATAATGACACATAAAATAGTACAACCGATTAAAGAGAGTGCGTGTTGAATAGTATGCATATTGTGTCAACAAACGTCACCGAAACGTTGGTTTGGAAACGGGAATATGACGCCATATGGTGATGTCACAAACAGCGCACACCGAGTAACAAGCAGTAGAAGGCCACCGTACGCCACTGTAAAGGCAAACTTGATTCAATATGGATGTCTGAAGGAAGTGCTGTAATGAAACATAACGAGCAGGTACGTTTCAACAAGCTGCGCCGAGTAAGTATCATGAACTAGACAGTCGGCAGCGTGGGCCTGTGCTTTGTTATTTCAAGAAACGGAATCTTGACTCATATACCAGAGTCTACATGCAAGGCGCTAGATTACTTAGATGGGTATTGCAGGAAGGTTGTTATTTGTTACCTAATCTTGAAATAAACGTTGTTAGCTGGTGCTTACAATGGATGCTGCAGTATACGAAGATTTGTCACATCTTGAAAGAGTTTCATCAAATCGTTTTGATGATAATCCTTGTTTCAAAGTGGACGAAATTCTCCGATCGCTTCAAGACATCGACCGTCGCGTGCAAACCAGAGCAAACCAACTGCTAGCTGAGCGTTCACCTTCCCTGCAAAGACTGAGCTCTGTTTCAGCACCTGGTGAAGGTTTTTTTAAATTGAGTTTTAAACGTAGAGAGTGTCTAAGCTGGTTTTGCAGTTTTTATCGGTAAAGCTTTAACAAACTATTCAAAACACTGTTTTTATCTCTATGCAAGTACAAAGTTTTTGTCTACAAAGATTTTGTCAAAACCAGCAACTGATAAACCAAGGGCTTTCTAAAAAGCTTTTTTTCACGTACAAATCAAGAGATTTTCCTGTTTGCTACTTGTTTCTTTTCTGCCGACATTAAAATTTTTTTTAATGTCAACTGCTTGATTAAGAACGTATTGATTTTGGCAATGATGGTGCTGCACAGTTTTTTTCAACAAACAAAAAATTACTCGTGATTTACAGACGTGATTTCTCTAACGGTGTACGGACTTACGGTCTTATTCATGGAGTGCTAAACTTGAGATCGTTTCTAGGTGTTTTGAAGGGGCCTTTGTTGTATTTACTTGTTAAAGAAAAAGAGCAAACACTAAAACACTTTTTGAATATTAACATGCTTTAAGTCCACATCTTTTTGTGTTTCAAAGTGACAAGACAGCTTGCAAACAAGTCGCGACAAACTTACCCATTGGCGAGAAGTCTCTTGTCCGGTACGTACTGTCAAGAGAGACAAATCGAGACGCACTGCCTGTTGAATGCTTTCTGCCCTTAGACAATTTCTGGTGTGAAAAATATTTTTTACAAAATAAACTAAACGACGTAGCGCCGTGCAAATAATATCGAAAAATCAATTTCGAACTGGGTCCCACGTCCACGCACGAAGACAGGGCGCTTATTAAGCAACCCCATCAGAAATTATTGCAAAGCAGCTGCAATCCTGTTCAAGAAGTTGCTTCACACTTTTTAAGGCTATTTAAGAACTTTCCCTTCGTTTTTAATTCCTATTGATATAAGCTAACCTCGATTTAACTGGACTTGTAATAAAATTTTGACGGTGAACTTTCATTAGCGAAAGCTTGAATGTGATTTTCGTGTTCTCTTGGAAAACCAGCGGTAATCATCGGGTTTCTCTTCCTGGTTTCCCTTTTGCATGTTTTGTTGCCTGTGGTCGAACGAAAAGATTTTCTTTACAAACTTACAATTCAAACCGCCTGCTTTTCAAATTATTAAAGAAAGTGTAGCATCCTAGAAGGATTACCACAAACGATATCATAAGAAATCTTTTACTTACTTTTGCTTCCTTTTCCTTTAGTGTTTATTTTCAATGAAGCATGTAGATTTCTTTCGAGTATACTGAGTAGATACCCATACAAACGACATGGGCGTTGTCATTGTCGTCGTTTTCACACAAGGCTATAGTGCAAGGTACACCGTACAAAGATTTTTGCGTCTTTCCAAAATATCGAAACTAAAATGTACAATGTCTTTCTAACAACATGCATGAAAGCAAACATTCCAGTTAAAACCAACAACGCCACAAACATACAGTACGATGACGCCCTTCTCTGGGAAATTAGGACAACATCCGTACTCTCGCGTTTATCAACAAGTCATGTCACGTCTAGAGTTCATTGCAAATTAGCTCGTGCTAATATGTTTACAGAATTTTTAAACGTCTGTGCACCATCCACTGTACCTTCGTTTGCAATTGATGTTATTACATTCCCTTTATTACCGATAAAAATATTTATTTGGATCATTTCATTTGCCTTATAGGCTTAGCCTCAGATTTGCAACCTTACAGGCCTTTGCCCGGTAAAACAGGTGGTAGAAGTGAAGAGTTGTGGTATGAAAATTACGTGAAAATTCTTTGTATTTAAAAATATTTCTTATTATCTACGAGTGCTTCTGCCCTGGGGTGAGGGTTTTGTGTTGTTTTCGATTTCAGATCGACCTGACAAGACAAAACCATCAGATTCAAAACCAGTCGATATCATCCAGCTGTCGCACAAGCCAAAGAAGGCAAAAGAACTAAGTTCAAGCCAGTGCGTTTTTGTGGCAAATCAGTTGCGTGCAGTCCAGGCTTTTCTCAACGAGAACCTCAGCGACTGCGTAAAGGATAAAAATGAAAACGTCGCTTTTCTGGAGTCTGTCATTAAAACTTTGACTGCACGTGTTTGAAGACCTTCATATACTGTGCAAAACTTTGGTCTATCCTTTGACTTAAACTGAGCGATATTTCAAGCTTCGATTGTTTTTTAGAGCCAAAGACTTAGCGTGCATGTTATTTAGTTTGTTTATTGCAGGTGATAAGCTACGGTTTGCCAAGAAGCTTAACGTACGTTGTATTACATTATTAGAAATCGAAACTGTGATTAGTTTCCCTGAGAGGAGCTTACAACAACAACAGTGAACGCTGAAGGCGTTTAATAAGTTTGAAGGAAAAAGTGTGCTGCCTGTGGAAAGACAATTTTTGTTTTTATCACAGCAAGGATGATAATGAAACCAGGTGATTTTTGCAAAGACCTACCAATAACACCAAAAATAAATGTAGCAGGATCGTTAAAACCGAGACAAACTGAAACTTAAAGAAATCTAAACTAAGGCCAAGTAGATAAATTAGAGTTTGAAATAAGATAAGGATTGAAGATTTTCAACATTACTGACGGGAATGAAGGCCCCTTTCCCATAACCATCTAAATCTAAAAAGGTGAACATTAGTAAACGGCCGAAAAAACATGATTTGCCAAAAAGCCAGAAACCGCCTTGTTTGTCGAATCTTAAATCTGTCACAGTTTCATCAAAGATAAATTTGAGTATTTGTTGGAACAGTTTGAGCTCGCATAAAGAAATTCGCGTGTAGCTGCGAGAACCTAAAATACTTAAGTAAAACAAATATGTCTTTCTTTGCTGTACAGTTGAAAGTGTTCCAGAAGCAGGAAGTCCCTCGGTCTCTTTCCTATCAAGCAATCGAAAGTTTTAATAGGAATCTTTGGAGAAAATAAGTGGATAATTCAATTTCGTTCGAAAACGAGTTCTTGCTTTTCAGAACAAGCAGTAGACACTGCCACGCAATGCTACAGTTGGGTTTACTTGTTACCAGCGCCGTATCCAGATTAGTTGGGAAAACGAAGTTTTCCGATAAAGAGAAGCATACCCGCAACAGCTCAAAAAGTAACGTTTATGCGTATGAATGGCGGTGCCCACTGCGAAAAAAAAATTTCTGCGTGGAGAGGATCTACCCCTCTAGTCCCGTTGCAGCGCCGATTTTGTTTGTTTCCCTTGTCACAATGCGAGCACTCGAACAAGCTGATAAGAAGAGTTCGCTTACTCAGTTCGTTGCCTATTTTATTTTACCAAGGAGAACAGATTTATTTTCGGCAACTAAAAGCGTTGGTCGCACCCATCATTTTTCGCCACATTCAGGTTTTGAGCTGCGTTGATTCATCGTGGTCACGTGACCTGCAAAACTTCGGCAGTGCTTGCAACACTTATTTGATGCAGCATGAGCAACCGCTATGTGGTGTACCAAAAAATGAAGTTTTGTTCGGCTAATACCTCATTTGCAATTTCGTTTTTGATGTTTAAGGAGCTAGTTTAATACGTGTGGGAATTCAAGCAAATTAAGGATCTTTATCTGAGAATTGTTACACTCGAAATTTGTTTATCGAATTTATACACGAGGTGCAAAGCGCGACCCGACTCCCCATTGAGAGAATGCAGAAAGACTTCAAAGTTTATTAAATATGTAAGAAGTGCTAGATTAAATTTAAGAGTGTAGATAAGCGCGACCTGACTCCCCATTGAGAGAACTCAGAAAGCCTTTAAAGTTTATTAAAGATGTGAAAGGTGTTAGATTAAATGGAGGGGTCGAGATAGGGTAGGCAGAGGAATTAAAGAGTTTAATTTTAAACGATAAAAAAATTTTCCCAAATAAAATTTCGATTGAGAGCAGCGCTTTCTGCAGTTCATTTCAAGTTGCTTGCATAATTCACCACTTCGCCTAAATCGTCACTTTTTTTCTAATGCCCTTGAGGTGACGAATTAGACAAATTCTACTCTTCTATAAAAAAGGAGTTTACGTACAGGTAATCAGATTAACAGCTAGACGATATTTTTGCGGACGGCCATACGGTCCCGCGTGAAAATGTATATATCTGAAAAATAAACCTACAAAAAACGCTAGAAATCGCAGAAATTTAACGAAGAGATTTTACGAACTACACGAAAGAGCTATAAACTCGAAGAAAAGGTCGCAATCGCAATACCTATTATTCCTTAGAAGAATGTAGGAAAGGCTTTAATTTCTGTTGAAGATCTAAGGCAATTGTAGAACCAAAGTCGGCATAACAAAAGATAGATTTTGGAGTGGGCACTACGGATGGGAGGGGCATACTTTCACGCTTTTCAGACAAACGGTCAAATAGGCCGCACCTGCGTGGTACCACAAAAACTAAGATGGCCCAGGCCCCGCGCTCCCTAAATCCGTGCCTGGCCATGAGTGTTACCGATAGTATCCTTGTGTTCATTTTGAGCCTGAATTACACTTGTTTGTTGAATGCCAATTTCTGAGTTTAATTCGTTAAGACCTCTACTAAGTTAGCGATTTATTTTAGATTGACGTCTATTCAGACCAAAAATGTCTTAACTTGAGCGACTCAGGACTTTCAAACAGTTATCTATGCGGTCATAACGACCTCTGAAACGTTTCCATAATCCAATATTTTGCGTTTGTTTGCAATTTTAATAAATCTTGCAAACAATTTCAACATAATTTTTGCTGCTTTTCACTCTATCGTTTTTGAAATATTTTGCTGTGCTTCTACAATATATGCGAATGTACGTGACAAAGTCGCACTGTCTGAGACTCAACAAAAGGCAATTTTACTTATGCGCCGACCTACTGCCAACTGCCGTTAAATAAGAATAATTAAAACAATAAAATCTCGAAACCAACTAGAAAAGGTCTACAGGGAACTGTGCAGCAAGGGTGAGCGTCGTCTGCGTGTTGCGTGTTGATCGATTTTGATCTTTCCTATTGTGATAACGAATAAGATTGCGCTAACCTTTTTTGCGTAGCGGCAAGCGCTACAAGGGAAAGCCTTCTACGTTACAGCAGCAATAAAGATTATATGCCATGATCACTCTATGCTGCTTAGGTCTGCCCGGTATTATATACTTTTCAGCTAGCTTCGATATTTATTTGCGGTGCCTTTCTCTTTATCGGGTGATTCCCTTGCATACGCCACAGCATCATTTTTCTGAGGATTTCCGCATGTGATGGTACGTGTACCATTACACCTTTCGCCGACCAATTCATGTTGAACAAGCTTCAGCGTGAAGCCTGAATTGCAGTTCAGTTTCATTATACTTTCTTGGTTCTTTCGGAATGTTACGGTGGTCTGCGGCGCTCGTCTCCGCTCAGTTGCGCCGTGCGCCAAAGGCGGTCACGAATCAAAAATGCCGGAGTCGATTCTGGCAAGATTCTGCGTTTTTTTAGACCCGGAACCGTAGTAAAAATTTGAAAGCCGGACCCGGGTCCTGAATTACTTTTTATTTTCGGCAGTAGCAGGAGTCCGTTTGTTCTTTATAAATGCCATTGCTTAAACTACAAACATTGCTTAATTTTGGTAGCTTAGTTGGTTTTCGGAGTTTCAATAGGAGTGGGATTCTCAAATTTGAAAAAACGTCGGAGTCGGATCTGGCAAAAATTTTGGAACATGACCGAAGTCGGAGTCTGAAAAATTCCAGCCACCTCTGCCAGAGGCCGCAAGGCTGCTTTCGCAATAATGTTGCATTTCTGGCGAGTTAATGGTAGCAACGCACGTGAACCGTTCCATTGCACCCACTCATTAACACCGAGCACGATGCTAAGCTGACAGTGGCGTAACTGGGGGCAGGGGTTCGAACCCCCTTGGCAGGCATATCTAAAAATGGGCCATCACTTAGCTCATTTTTTGGTATTTAGTATCGTTACAACCAACATTTCATCGAAGACAAAATTAAGTGTGCTTTATTCAACTACCAAGGTGAAAGAATGAAAAAAAGGTCAGCAACGTAAACAACCGATACAGCGGACAGAGTGAACGACAGCGAACGAATGAGTCAAAAAGCAAGTAGTGAACGAAGTAAACACACTAAGCAATCAAGTAATCAAAGGAAAGCAAGCGCAAAAATAATTACGCGCGGAAACGAGCATCACAATCTTCCCTCGTACATGAAAAACATTCAGTATGAGATGCAGATTTTACAATTATCAAGTAGTCCATTCATTGTCAGGCCAGCGTCTGATGGGTTGCGGCAGCCTTGACGATCTGCGAAGACCAGAAGCCTCCGGTGAAGGTCGGGAGGCACGTTCGTCTGAACCTGAAGGCTGGCTGTCAGGTTCGTCAGATGAACCATAAATCGCGACTGTCTCAGTCCGATTCAAAGAAGTATCTGTAAAGTTTTCCCAACAATTAGCAGTAGCATGACTACTGCCCAAACTCTGCTCGATACACGTGTCCTGAGGGGAAGCAGTTTCACAACTCGGGTCCTGTTCTGCAAACGAAGGACATAGGGCTAAGTCCCGCGTAGAGACAGACGTTTCTCGCCCATCAGCACAACGAATAAACGCAAAATGTGGATTTGCACACAGCAATTCTACTCTGTCAACGAGAGGGTGGCTTTTATTGCGAACAAATCTCTTCATAAGTACGGAACCAGTCGTTAAAAGCCATGCAGGTAAAGACCTCCAAAGCATGGAACGTCTCTCGAAACACAGGAATCGTTCGTGAGGAGTCTGGTTTGTAGTGGTACAGAGCAACGATCTTAGTGCATGCAAGCGTAGGGAAGAATTTGGTCCCACTGCTCTTCCTGAAGGTTTCTAGTGCGCAGCATGAGTTTCTGTTTTCCACCAAGTCGAATTAAGACGCTCGCACTGAGCGTTCCCCTCAGGGTGATACGGAGTTGTACGGGTCACATTGCGTGATAAGAAATATTCTCGCAATTCCGATGACATAAACGCAGATCCTCGGTCGCTGTGAACGTAACCTGGCATTCCAAATAGATAAAATAATCGCGGAAACATCGCGGTAAGGAAATGCAAATGGGAAACGGCTGAACTCATCAATGACAACAAATGCATACGGTAATTTGCCTTGCACGGGTCCATCAAAATCTACAGCAATTCGCTCCCATGAACGCGTCGCCTTTACAAGCGTTTCTCATGCTTGCTTGAAGAATTGAGGCTTTAATTCTGAACAAATTTTTCACTCGCGACAAGTGCTTTTAACGTCATCGAGAGAAAAAGGTAAATTTTTTGTTTCAAGAAATGGTTTAAGCGTCTGATGCCAGAATGACCGAGAAGGTCGTGAATCGACTTTAAATGAGTCTCCCGAATTGGCAGCTGCCACACCGGAAGGCCGTGAAAGTGCGTCTGGGACCACATTTTCTACACCATGAGTGTGTTCGACGCGATAGCTGAAAGTACCAAGCTCTCTTCTCCATAAAAAAATTTTATTATTCTTGATTTTTTTACCTTTCAACGGATCTAACATAAAGGCCACGGAGCGTCGGTCCGTGACAAGGCAAAACGTCCGGCCATGCAGCAAATGCGCCCACTTGCGCACAGCTTCTATAACCGCAGTAGCTTCCCGTTCCCATGTGGGATATTTTTGCAAGGTAGGAGAAAGCGTTCGCGACATAATCAACCGTTTTGATTCAGAGTTGCAGCGATTGCAACTTCTGACGCATCGCATTCCACACGTAGTTCTTGGTTGCCGTCGATGTTTACTAAACAAGCTCGGAGTAGACCCTGCTTCAAATCTTCGAATGCATCAATTTCATTACCAGACAAAAGGAAGAGGTAGCTTTAGACAAAGCGTAGCTGCGGTCTGAAAACTTAGGCAACCATCGCGCGTAATATGCAAACATACCCATCATCTGTTCGAGCTCCCGCGGATTTGACGGAGATTTGAGTTCAGTCAATGGTTTGAGGCGGTTCGGGTCTGGCCTGATGGACCCAAAAGAGAGTCCGTGCCCCAACAGATCAAATTCAGTTGCTCTTTTTAGTCTATTTTTCGTTAAATATAAGATTTTCTTCTCGCGAGGCTTTAATGCCGCGAGGTTTTAATCGCGCTCTTCCACAGTAGCGCCACCCACAGTAATATTATCCAGTTAAGCATATGTACGACGGAGTCCATGCTTTTGAATAACGGTGTCAATTATCCTTTGAATTGCCGACACTCCATTCGTTACTCCTAATGGCACGCGTGTGAATTGATAAAGTTTTTCCAGTGGTTCAAACCCCGTGTACTTCTCATCTTCAGGGGGAATAGGCACTTGGTAATACGCAGATTTTAAATTCAAAGTGCTACAATATACACTTTTGACAGTTGCGCCACTTGGTCTTCAATCCGTGGCAAGGGGTATGCACCACGCTGAGTAAACCAATTTATCGTTTGACAATAATCAATTGCAATTCTAGCCTTGTGCCGAACATCGCGTGCCACTAAAACTTGAGCTCGCCAAGGAGTACTAGCTTCTTCAATGACACCTGCTTTAAGTAATTCTTGGACTTCCTTTTCAATGAACTTAGTGT
>JGI24021J15306_10003201_pt1 | contig 18325 bp, 10 predicted proteins | sample Ectturendosymbi1_FD_15306 | JGI IMG/M metagenome (IMG submission 15306)
TATTGTATTGCTGCTTATTTTATATTTTTTCTTATCATACTTTCGATTTTAGTGCAAAGAAAAATTTTGGCACTTTGAAACCCCCCCATGAAAATTTTCTGCGTACGCCACTGGTGGCTTGCTATGATGGGTTGCGGTAAAATGAAGGTTGAAAACCACTGGTTTAACAGGTGATAATATCACTCAGCAACAAACCACCACTGTTGCTTACAGAAAAATAATACCCTGCTTAAAAATTACTTACATAATGGGTGACCGTAATAAAACCCAACAAGATAATAGATTGTTGAAGCTACAAACTTTGCTGTAGCATTACAACCATCAATTACGGCATGTAATGCATTGGAGAGGATGTTTCAAGTCGTTCGCAAAATATTAAATAACCATTTTGTTCTTGATGTGTTCCGATAAAGCTGTTGAGGTAGAGTGATCGACGCTTTTTAGCATAAGTCCCTTATACATATTTCTTAGAAACAGGGATTCCATTTTAGTGTACGACTAAAGTTTCATGCGCATCCACCGTCCACGCTTCACACCAGAAACCAGAACATGAGCTAATCGTAATCACTGACTTCATGTCATCTGCGCATGCGCAGAGTGATATTCCAGGTCATGCATTTCGCAAGCAGTTGCTGTTCACTGAGATATCAAATATGCTGAGAACTGATGATTGTGGTTTATGGCTTAGGGAAGTGATTCTCAATGTGGTCCACCTGGAATTTCTATTGGTCCACAGAGAGTTCCATAAATCCTTGACAAAACGTTCACTGACCTGTGTGCAATACACTTTCGACTAATTGTTCATGAGGTGTCAGCACAGCGAAGTGGTCAGTCAGATATTTTAAAAATTTGGTCCATGGGCCAAAAAAGGTTGAAAAGCACTGGTTTAGGTTTAGAAAAACAAAAATATTAGACGTCTAAGACTAAGTAAAATATTTTTCAGTGGTACTTATTCCCAAATTGTCGCTTCTTGTGGACTATTGACGTTCAACCAATAGTTATTATTTTCGCAACAGACATAAAAATTAAATGCCAAAGTTCATTCCTTTACTTTGAGAAACGAAATAACAGTAATATAGGTCAGAAATTCTGCTTGCTACCGGAACCTGTCCTTCCAACAAATTTTTACCGGCGTCACGCACTTGGAAGTGGATTCATCAGAATCGGACGCGGTGTCACGTTTTTGCTCTGAGCCCGAAAGCGCTGTGTAAAGACGAACGCGATCGGAATTCGAAGCTTTCATAAAAAATAATCTCGATTAGTTTGCTTTGCGCAAAAAGAAAGCACTAGTGCACACACAGCGCTCAGCAACGACTTCAAGCTTCGATGGGACCTCCCCCCACTCGGAAGTCACCTAAGGTACCAAAGAGACACCTGGCCGGCGGCCGCATAAACATTCTTTTCTCAACAAAAGTATGAAGTTTCGCAGAGTGGGCGAAATTGTTACGCCCGAGCTTGGTATTTTTGATAAAAGAATTTCACTGGTGGGAAGCCGTACCCAGCGAAAGTTTTCATTACAGCTGTAAGTGGCACCTGAAGGTGTCTTGGACTCAATGTTGCCTTAATATGAAAAGATGCTTTAAATTTCGAAAATCCTCCAGTAGCAAATATCAATACATGTACAGCAGGCATTCAGCGCGGAAGAAAGCTGCCTCTTCACCATATGCACTGAAATTGTTTGGTTTTCAGGAAAAGCCCACTGACATCTGAAGCTGGTCTTTAGCCTTGTGCCGGAAAGCATATATTTGGTGACCAGATGTGCATTTTGCGGCCATAACAGGCAACGCGGCCACGCCTTGTCTGCGTATTTACATAAATCATGAAAAAACGCTACTTATAGCAAGATTGTCGCAAAGAAAATGTGGAGTGACAGATTTGCCTTGCTTTTCAAAAGTTAAGCGTCAAACAGTGCGCTGACTTTCGTTGCAGCATGCAGGCGCTCCCTTTAACCCTTTAACGTCATATGTGCCGAATTCGTCCCATCCAACGCTTTGTTCTTTTATTCTGCACACAGTTATTTTTATCGCTCAACGACCGGTGTCCCAAAATCGGCCGGAGTCGCACTTTCGTTTCATGCGCTTTATCGCCTTTCAGTGATGACAGGTTTGGCAACCGCCATCTTGAATTCTGTACACTGTTGGTTCTTAGCATGAAAGATTGTGTAGCGATTTTGATGTACATTTTTGGGAAAAGTTTTCAGTTCTGGACGACAGAAAAAATCAGGAATATAGAGTCACTCCTGTAGAATAGAAATCTGGCGTTTTTTGTTTACTATCGTTGCTTTGGGAGTTTTTAGGCAGAATCCTGTGGCTGGGACGAATTCAGCACAGTAGTCATTTAGGCATATAACTGTGGATAAACAATACTATTCCACAAGTCTGGGTATTGCAGTTTTTTTTTGCAGTTGTTGCTGTTTGATTATGTCGAGATATTTGTGGAGAAAGGCGTAATCTCTTACTAAATGAAACCAAGATCGTTTTATGGCAGGAAAGTGACCTGAAAGTAAGGTTTCCAGAATGTGAAAGTGATAATAGTAAGTAGTACAACAATAATGGAGTTCCATACTATATTATTTCTACAAGAAACAACTTTACAGCGATTCATCTGATTCCAAAGACGACACTTGTGACATGGCGTTTTGCAGTTAGAGTGTTTGCAACAGTGGTTCAAAAAGAAACACTGAAGAGTCCCAAGCTTTCCACTTTGGAAGAGTCAGAAATTGAAGCATTTCGTATTCCTGAATTGGGCTAAGATGAATTCAGTATTACCATACTTCATATTTTCGTCTTGTTGATTTGGTTGTCATGATTAGATAGCTTTTGTATAGATAGGATTGTGAAAATTTTGGTGTTCCGAATACAAAGCAAAATAATTTTCTGGACTTCAAATCCAGCGTAAATGAAGCTTTTTTTAAAAAAAGGCGAAGACATAATTTCCAAACAAATGCAAAACCGTCTTTGGAATTCAAATCTGGGTTTCTACAACAAGACGCCGCAAATTCTGGGCAATTTGCTCTGCAGAAACATGCAGGCTACAAAATTACATGTGGAGAGATAAGATTGGTCGGAGGTGGGAGCGAGACGGCAGTGATGTCAGAACCTAACATCAGTGATGTAGTCGAGAGCTAAACGTCTGGACCAAGACCTGGTCAAGCCTTCGAGACCGACCCCTCATCGAAAAATCCGAGACTCGAGAATCGAAAATTTGTGGGTTATGCCGATATTTTTCTGCAAATTTTCAAAAAATTTTGTCGCGACTACGAAGATGCAATTTTTTTGAATTTCTGGCATTTTTCCTACTTGCTTTGGTTGTTTCTTATCTGTAAATACAGCAGACCAAAAACACATTCATTAACAAAAGTTTTACTAAGCCATATTTTCGCAGTACTCAAAGCCTCAAGCGAATGTACTGTAATCGAGACCAAGACAAGACCTCAAACCTTCGAGACTGAGACTCGAAAAATGGGATGTCTCGAGACCAAGACCAAATCTCGAGACCATCACTGCCTAACATGCAGTAGGGAAGACAATATTCTCTGTGGTAAATGCAATGTACTGAACTAGTGATGGAGTGTCAAGACCCATTTTTGCGAGGCTCGGTCTCGAAGGTTTCAGGTCTCGTCTCAGTCTCGAAGGTTACAGGTCTCGAGACTTTGAATATTGCAAAGAAATAGATTAGTAAAATTTCTAAAATTCAACGTTTTTTTGTTTGTTGTATGTGCAGGTAAGAAACAACCAAAACATGTTGGAAAATGCCAGATATAAAAAAATCAACTCAGAAATGATGAGGACATTCAAATGAAAATTTTGGCAAAATGCTCAAAATTTGACGTCTCGAGTCATGGAGTTTTTGATGAATTCTCGGTCTCGAAGTTTCAACCAGGTCTCGGCCTCGAAGGTTACACTCTCGACTGCATCACTGGTCTAAACAAACGCAAAAATGTTTTCAAGCTCTATTACCAATAATGTACTTCAACTACGATTCTAGAGCATTTTCAAATGCTTTCAAAACTTGCAACAAACGTTGATCTGGTACACGCAATGCTTCCTTTGATAAACCGCGAACCATTCATAAGATAAACTTTCTTATCAGTTTTAGAATGATTTGTTAGAGACAAAGAGAAGAATACCTTTTCAACAAAAAAAACACAACGACTTTGAGATTCCTACGGTGTAAAATGGTTACGAGGTTTTACCTATTAGTGTAAATATAATTTCAAAAGCACTGACGTTCGTGTTTGCATTGGTGTCATTTAAAGAAATACTATGTTTGTAGGATAAAAGGCAAGCATTTCAATGCAAATTCATAGCAATTCATAAAAATCTGATTTTGTAATGACTCAGCTCTTCGACGTTGTTTCTTTTCAGCAGTGCTGCTTCATGTAACCCATTTGTTTCATTTTTGCTTTTCTGCTATGAAATATACTGACAAAAAACAAAAATATGCATAGATTTTTTAAAACTCAAAATTCCATGTAAACAGGCCCAAATGACCAGTGTCCCCAATTCGGTACATGGATCCATTCCCCCTACCAATAAAGCTTAGAATAGGAAAATAACACACAGTTTAGTTTTTAGGTTCATATTTGATAATAATTTTGAGTATAAAAATTTTTTTCCACAAGCGGATAATAATGCGGATATTAAGGGGTTAATGAACTGAACTTGAGCTGTGACTTGTAAGGAATGCAATGCTGTACAAAGTAGGCCTACATCATCGTGTATTAGTCAATCTGGTTTTCTCCTTTCATAGCGCTTTGTGTTGCGTTTGAAGCCCATGCGCTCACGCTGGTTCTTATCGCACATGCTTTGATAGCGAACAAGCTGCTGTCCTGCTATCCTCGTGATTTCAACTACCACATAAACAAGTTACTTTGCATTAGAGCACGGCACCAATAATTACCAATAAAAATTTGAATGTCTCTTGGTTGAAGATTTTCGTCAACACTTTGCCCCTTCCTGAAGTTAACCCCCTTTTCAATTTCAGTGTATCTATTTGACCTGTTCCGCCTACAAAGTGTTTGCATTCCTTATCACCTTTGCTTGCAGACACCCTACCATCTTTTATTTCATATCGGTAGGGAATAGGGGTGTAGTACGATGGAGTGTCGCAAAGATGTTCAATTCAAAAAAAACTTTTGAAAATTACTGCGTAAGGTCGCGATGGAAAATTTCGCTCCAACGAATGCGTTACCTGGTGCAATGCTTTCGTGTGAGTGATGCCACGTTGCCTAGCTACGTCTGCCAGTAGGCAACCCGCTGCGACATTGCAATAACTCTTTGCGTCCAATAAACTTCGCTGTTGACGCGGTGGTGTGGATCAGGTATTAACTCCACCACAGGCTTTTACTACGAACGGGAACACGTAAGCCGCATTAGGTTGTCTCCCGCTCTCTGACAACTTATCTTATCGAGATATTCAGTTGATGGAGCGGAGAAGATGCAAGCACTTTGCGCCGACATCTGACGCGCATGAATCGGCTAAGAGGCCGCCGCTACGATTGGTTAGATTTGTAGAAACGCGGTTGCGAACCGGCCGCCAAGTAGGTAAACACTAGACACGGAGTCTGCAAATAATGAAATGATTGATTAAGTTTCTCCTCTGTCGGTGTTTTTATAAGATTTCCCGGAATTGATGCGATTTGTGCCCTGAGCCGTCCACTTCATGTAGCAGACATGAAAATTCACAAATAAAAACAAATTTGAAAAGCGAAGATTCCGTAGCGGCACTTTGGCCAACCAGTAGTGGAAAGCAATACAATTTGCTTCGTGCTGTTAGAGTTTAAAGCAGTTTGCTAATGTCTTTTGGTGTACCTTGCGTGTAGCCCCAAAACAGCCTGCACCAGTGCACCTCCATGTGTTTGTACACGTCCAAATGTAGGTTATCTTTTCATCTTTAAGAGCTGTTGTTCCCAAAGCCTCCACGAGCTTGCTTGGATTAAAACGTATTCTGGATCTCCTGAATATCCTTTCGTAGTACAAAGAAGTATGAGGCTACGCTTAACCAGATTTTCTATTAGTCTACTAGGCTCTAAAGAAAAATTACCGACTTACAGTATAGCAAGTTTCCTTATACAAATGCATTTGACTGCTTCAGCCATTGAGGAAACACTGACGTTCTGCAATCTCATAGGCACACGTTCAAATCAGTCTGTCGATAGATGTTGAAATAACGCTTCCGGTGGAAGTGAGCGCTTGGACCTCTGGTTGGGTTCATATTCAGTCTGAGGATCGGATTTTAATCCCCTCGGAAGTCTTTGTTTGGTGCCTGCCTAATAGGGAAAAACATTTGAAAAGAAATCTGGAGTGTTCAAATCTATAATTTCCACATTCACATCTCACATTACAGCTGTTCGCGCTGGTGCATATATGTAATAAGAAGGATTTAAAATGGATTTAATTCCTATTTTTTGGCCTCTTCAAGGATGATGGTTCTAACTTTGCTCCTGAAAGACGGGGCAACTATAGGACGCACTTTCTCTATACTGGATGTTTCAATCAGAAAGTCGCTTGTCGTTTTGAAGTCCCTATGATTTGTCTCAAGAGTAGTTGTTGCTGTGATTGCATAGCGGCAAACACAGATATGAAGATGCGCTGGCTTTAGAAAGAATCTGCCCAGATACTGTTCATCATGTGACGCCGAAGAGCAACCGGCTCGCTTACTACTAGCGCTGGTAAATTTACAAATGTGTATTTTTTCATGCAGATTTAGGTTAAAAACATGCATATAGGCACAGGTAAGACTTTTCAAACGGGAAACCAATGTTTAGAAATGCAAAACTTCATTTCTGGGTTTAATCCAAACGTCCAAAAGGCATGAAACCAGTCGGCAGACCTCTGTGCCTATTGAAACATGCATTTTACATGTTTATTAAAAAATTTCATTATTTATTTTGTCAGAACAATCTGGGTCGACGCCAACGCAACACGCTACTGACTTTGATTAATAAACGTCTAGATTTATGTTTCGTCAACACTTTGTTCAAGGAAAACAAACAGATTTTTCAAGCGTTAGGGTCAGCTTGCACCACCGTCTCCCGGGTCTAACTCGTCTAAATACCTCATGAGTCGTGCATCAATTTGATCTGGTTTTATCTTGCTTTTGGGTAGTGCCAAAAGTTAGGACTTTGTGGCACTGGTGTAGGAGGTGGGGGTGCAACCGCACCCCCAAAGTTTTGATTTGGTGAAAATCCGGGAGAAATCCCATACAATCCGGGCAAAATCCTCCGAAATCCGGGCAAAATCTCTGAGAACCTTCTAAAACTCCCTGAAAATCTGAGCAAAAATGGCGCCCAATATGCTTTGATTTGAAAATAATGGCGCCCGAATTGACACGAAGAGCTTTTTTTGAGGTCACTCTTTATGAAGTATTTTTCGGGCAAGTATGAGAGAATCCGAGCAAAATTCCTTCGCACCCCCAAAAATTTGCCTGCTCCTATACCTATGATTTGTGGGACGAAAAATGACAGGATGGCCGCTGATGCAAACTCCATGCTTTTTCTGGTAGCCATTATTGCTAAACCTCAGTTCATCTGCTGCAATTTCTTTTCCTGTAGCAGAGTAATTGCAACAATTCGCAGTGGTTCGAAAATGTGTGTTGCAACTTTTGTTTATTTGCTTGTTTTTTCTCACCATTGTGATGTACTCTCTACCAATTGGAGCGATTTTACTGTGACATCACCATGGGTACATCGCGACCTGAAAATAGAGCGGTGATTGTTTGCTCGCTGGAGGATCTTTCCTGTTGCTTTACTCCAAAGCAGGAAAAAGGTCGAAGGTTTCATACACTCAAAGTAGTGTTGGGCATACAAGAGATATCAAGGTAATTAACATTACCGTTAGCATCGGAATCGGAATGACGTTGTGTGAAGTGTCTAGAACGGAACCCGCCAGTACCATGTCCTCGTACTTCCGCGTTAATGTGCGCGAGTACACAGTCAACCCAGTCAACAAACGCTGCGTTCAAATATTGACTCGTTCTATGTCAGCCGCAACGCTCACACAACCCGCCCGCAGAAAAAACGGAAATGGTTGTTTTAATGGGGGTAATTTTCCATTTCAGCCTTGCGCGCGTTCGAAACTTGAGGTTAAAAAAGACCTTCACGGAATACGCTTAATCCACCACTCGGTTGTGAAGATTCAGAGCGGCTTAAGTTATTCTTAAACTTCGCACAATCGCAATCGCGGCTGAACGGTAGGCCAACGCGACGACACGGCGAGCGAAAACTCTTTTAGACACAGGCATAAAAGCAGCACGATTGTCGCGACTGCGAAACTCAGCGTGAACCTGACTGGAAGTGTTCGCTGGTGTGGCGCTTGCAAAACCTTTCGCTATTTTCAAACGCAGAGCAGAAAATATTTGGATAATGATGTAAGTAGTAGACAGTCTGTTTCCTATTGTATGTGACTTTGGTCCACCGAATGTTTTATCACGAAAGCTGAGTAACAAGACATTTGTGAATAGTTTTCAATTAAAATTGAGCTTGCTGCACTGCCAGTTAACAGAAAGATTGCTCATGAGGCAAATTCACCTCTGAAAACGGTATAATGCATCCGAACACACACTGAGCACCGCAGCATTTCAGAATGGACCTTCTTATGATTTGCAAAAAATGTTGTAACGTAATTTTTTTCCAAAATGCCTACATTTAGACAAAGATTCTTTAGGTTTGGCGTTTGCAGTGTATTGTCCTCCTTAGCATGTGCTTGCACTAGCTGGCACTCATTCTTTATTCTTACGCAAAGGTGCTTTTTCTGTATATGCAAGGTTATAAGGTTTACAAGGCTTGACAGCAACGCAAGGCAATGTTAAGCTGATACGGGGAATGCCCGTTTGTTTGAACTCGGTTGGGTCACGTTGGGTCATGTCCTAACCAACTGAGAAAAGAAAACGTAAACCTCACTGCGACAAGGTGACCCGCGTTGACAAACAGAAGCTCGCGCGCCGATTATTTTAACCCTGCTGTTTCTCCCACTGGACCCGATCGGCGGCACGAATTCCAAACAATAATTAGCACTCCGAGGTGGTCGGCGCTGATTTACGACACAAAATTGTAACAGGACGTTGCACACCCCACTGAGGACTTTATGCTCGCGTGCTCGCGTATCTCGAACACATGTCCAACATTTTCTTCCCAACTCAGGTCGTGCGTCCGCTATTGTTAGTCAACTATTCAGTGACGAAAACCAGTTGTTCGATATTCTTTCTTTAATTGTCGAAAACATGTTGCAGCTGTGATGAAAAACTCAGGCACAAAAGTAGAGTCGTTCCAAAGTCGCTTTTCAGTTGTGCTTAAAAGCTTGTGACGGTTACCACGCACTTGATCTAGCGAAATTTTATTCCTACTAATCGCAAACCTCAGCTTCTAAGCCCAAAGTTAATGTAACTACGTTGGTGAAAAAAAAGCAAAATGAAACTATATTGGCCAGATGTAGTCCAGACCATTTCAAGCAAATAAACACTTTGAAAAAGTAATTTAGGCAAATGTAGGTTGTAATTTGTGTACTTGGTCGTGCGAACTCTGAAAATTGAAAAACTCTCATGAATGCAAAAAAGAGATATCGCTTTTCAATCTTAAAAATGGACTTTTTAGCCAGAAGAGCTATGAAAAAGATGTGAAATGGTGTTTTTGTTTTGCATTGCACGAATGTAATCGATTCTAATTGTCATTTATTGAAATGACTCGATTTCGATCTAGTTAGTAAATGGAACACTTGCGATGTTGTGCTAAAATCAAAGCACAAATGCTCTTGAAGCTTAAACGTAACTTGGAGTAGCAACAACGTTCATCGCCGCTATTGTACACAACCGTTCGCATATCGCCCTCACGTGTGACAAGTCTTTCGACGTATTCGAATCGCTCTTCGCGAAAAACGTCGCGGTTTTTGCCACAATTTCTACGTTATAGCAAGATGTTGTTGAAATAAGATGAGTCCGGATGAATAAGTAGGTGAGCTCTGACTCTTACATCCATGACTCTCTTTGCTTAATGACTTGACTTTTTGTGGTGGCTGTCCACCAGTGAGCAAATATTTTGATCGTGATTTACGAAGGCACAACGTGCATGTAGCACAACCTTGCGTGCAGGGGTTGCTTAATCAAATCAGTTCGGCCATGTTTTCCAGCTATATTTGGTGAGATACCTGGAGTGCTTATGTTTTCAAAAACAGTTCCGTGAAACCTTTGAAAAACGTAAGCTAAACATTAGCAACTTTCAAACGTCTTTCAAAATATATGTTGACGAATGTCAGCGATGTTGACCGAAAATGCTGAAGAGCTACAACCGAATAAAGGGCAGATGGACGAGAAAGTGGGGCTGTAAACTGTCAAAACACCTGTAAAACTTTAATCTTCTCGCTCTCTTAAAGCTGCAATGCAACTTTCAGCAATTATAGTCTCACGAGAAAAGACTGAGTAGCAATTGCCTTTGTAAGTTGTCCAATAGGTTAAAATCTACTATAGTGACTTTGATGAAAATACTCGTTGTAGATATGTTCTACAGTGCTGGAGTAAAACATGTAGCTTTAGAAAAATTGTGCGAACTGCATTTCCAAAAACGCAATTTTACTCTGTTTAATTTTTTCTTCGCCTTCCCACCCGTTACGAATATCTTTCTCCTCATCTCCATTTTTGGTCTTTGAATATGTACTCCACTTCTGCATTTGGGAACAAAGAAAACGCTTTCCATCAATCGAATCAGGACAACTCTTGCTGTTTCACCTATCCAGCAGATTTAAAATCATTTCGGGGGACTGCATCTCACTATTTTGTCAAATGTTCATAGAGAAAGTACCAAGAACACAGCTGCTAATCTGTGTTTGAGTGTGTAGCTTGTGCCATCTCTGGTGCCAAAGACATTCTCAGAGGTCCCAGTGGCTTTTCCTCGGTGAAGAATTTTTAAACCTAAGTCATAAGCTTAGTTGTGTTCGAAAGCGCAGAATGTTGTCCGCAAAGCGTTGAAGGGTGTCGGAATTGAGGTAATTTTTCTCCCCGGATAATACTTTGTCGATGTGTTAATGAAAAAACTTTGAAATTTAGCATAATGCATTACATGGCATTCACTTGCAAGCCTTCCTCGTGCAAGTTCAAAACCAGAAGTAATATCTTGCAGGAAGTTAAAACTATACCATCAGGGTCCTAATCTTGAAGTGATAAAGACGGTTTTCTGCTATATAAGGTCAAGTCTCAAGTGTCCAGTATTCCGGCAAGCTCTTATCCTATTCACGAGGCCTTTGACTTATTAAGTCGAAAACTGCACGAAACAAGAGAATGAATGACGAAACGTTTGCAAACACGATGACGAATTTCACAAACATTCACTTTTATTTTAGAGAACAAAAACAAAAAATGAAATTTCTTTTACACTGCACCAAACATTTGTTAGGCTGCTAGCACTACTTAAGAAAGAGCTACTGCATTATTGCTAATCGCACCCAAGGTTTCAGACATGAAAGTTAAATTTTACTACGTAAAATGAAAATAAAGATGATTCAGACACTCGATTCATGTGTGAAATGTGTATAATTGCAAATTTCATTTGAAAATGCATGATATGCTGAACTTAACCAACCTATGCCTGAACTTAACCAACCTGTGTCTTTCCTCAATGAAAATTTGTGGAGATGCAGTATATCGCCAACACCCAAACAACGCTTCTGATGGAGTCGTGCTGCCCTTGGCCGTGGTTAAATGTTGTTGGAGAGACCACACTTCACCTTGAGCCACATTCATCGATACAATCCAAGCCGTTGTAGTAATATCAAAGTTTTGCGAAAGGGAAAAAAGTTTGTTCAAGCTTCTTTCAAACTTTCAGCGAACGATTAGAAACAACAGGTGAACTTACTTTCGATCTGCAGAAGTTCTGCAAATTATTCCAACTTCAAAAAGGTCCCAAAAGTTCAGACTTAAACCACCAATTTACCCCACCTAAATGCAATTCTTTTATCAAAAAATTATAAGCTTGAAATGGGGTACCAGATGCAAATAAGGCGCTTGCGACTCGGTACCCTGGTCCCTCCGCCGCGACGGCCCTGCGTTGTTAAATGTACTGAACACGTCATGCCCTGAGTAATTCAAAAACTTCTAAACTTTTTATGTTCCTTGAATAACTTATTTTTATTTTGTTGGGTGGAGATTACCGCTCGGAAATACACATGGTGTCTGCAATAAATTTGTGAGAAGTCCTGTATACAGTGCTTCCTTTCATTTCGGTAAAGGATAATAAGTGCTTCTACCAGAAAGAACACTTTCGACTCTCTGTGGCGAAATGAGTTTCGATTCTACTGTAATTGCTGAGCATCGTTAATGGATGGTGCTTTGGGCAAGAACCTCAAGCCAGCCCTGCCTCACATTGCACTGCTGCCGCTTCATTTAACNCCAAAGTGTTCATATGTTGCATCAGAAATATTATTGTAAAGTGTGAATTCACCATGACACTTCATCTTGAAACGNGAATTGTGNTGATGTGGATTGTTGGTCGAACTCTTGACAAATTGCACAATGAAGCTCAAATGGTTCAAAAAATCGGTACGTTGAAAAAAGAAAAACCGCTCGTCCTTTAAAAATACGGTTGCTTGATTAAACTTACGAAAAACTTTCGATTACTTTAATTCAAAATTATGCTTGGTGGAAATCGAAACCATTTATTCAAAAATAGGTTTGGGTGTTTACGAGTGAAAAAAACTAATTCTCCAGTAATGTTGGGTTATTTTTTTTTCAAGGTCGGAAAAAAATAGTAGAAAGCTTAAAATTGCTGAATGCAATCCTTTAACTAACCATCCTAAACAACATACTAAAAGTCCCTATGCGTCCTCCTTGAGCTTTTTCTGGTATGACGTTATGATGCCATAAGTGTCATTGATGTTGAAAATAGTGTTTCGTACATGTTCATCATATAATTTGTTTGCATGCTACGTGTAGCTTCATTGACTGATAGACAAAGTCACTTCAAATTTAGAGATCGCCTTCCTTGTTCGAAGTAATGGTTTATAGCGACACAGATATCAGTGATGACAGATTTCTTCCTTGCACTTATCCAAAATTGCAATTTTGTTATTTGCATTTATAGATTTTTTGTAAAGCGGGCGTAGCAATCACCAGCTAAAACTAAAATGGACGATAAGGTCACATACAAGACAAATTGATTTTCTCCAGACAGTTTTGAAAGGCCAGCACTTATGACTGTGATAACAATGTATGTAACAGGGCGCCAGAGCGGTTTCATCAGTAATGAATAGCACCAATTGAACTATCGGAGCTGTCACCAGATGGACGTTTCTTTGAACAGAGTTAAGGAGTTGCTATCAATGCTTCCTCTAAGGTGCGCAACTGTGCAAATGCGCAGTATACAACCAGACCATTTTCGCGGTGAAATCTCGTTCTCGCACACTTGCAACATTCCAAAACATTGGAAAATCACGAAAACAAGAGGAGCTGTTTGAATTGAATGCGTACTTTGCTCATATTTTCATAAGATTTTATACTTATTCTTATATGTAATTCGCAAAGCTTGTAATTCATTTAGAACTCCGCTAACTCATCTTTAAAATATTTATGCTCACTAAAACAAACATTTGTTCAGTGTAAAACTTTCTTAGAGGGTTCATTGGTTACTATCTCCTGCGCAATGTGGATATTTGTCAACATATGCAAACTGGTAATCTGAAAAACTCAATATTTTGCGAAGGCACAAAGGTCATCGGGAAGCATTGTTGCAAAGGCACATTCTTAATCTCATAAAAATGTACCAGCATTTTACTCTTAAACTCCTTCATGACCATGAGCAAAACTACCTTTTTATTTTTATATGTCTCTGATGATGTGCTGTCGTAACATACGAATAACAACACTGCTGAGATATCCTCACGCTATCTAAATTTCAAGGGTTGAATGCATGAGATGTGCTTGGTGAAGCGAAACAAACAACATTATTTCATAAATTGGTTACAAGGTACCCAGTGCGGTAGCATCGTATAGCGCCGCTCGAAAGATTAATTGCAGCTACATCTCCAGCATGTTTGCTACACGTTGCGCTGACCCATAAAAAGTTCATTGTGCAAGAATAGAAGCGATGAGGTACTTTCTACGCTCGAGCTATCAAAAAGTTGCTTAAAGTTTTTGAAAGAGGTAACTGGAGCATATACTGTACATNAGGGTTCACCAACCTTTTGGAAACTGNGAGCTACTTCTTGCGTACCAATCAATGCAAAGAGCTACTAGTTTGATACGCACTTATGAAANAAAAGTTTTGCTCAATATGCCTTCAGTTATTTTAGTATTGATATATACTGTACGTTAATGTGAAGACATTGACCATGCAAATGTTATGTTTAGAACAGACCCGCGGGCGACCTACACAATCCTTGCGGGCGACCTGGTGCCCGCGGGCACCACGTTGGTGACCCCTGCTGTACTTGTTCGTTGTAATGGAATTTGGCGGCACTTTTAAGTTTTAAACAATTTTTTCTATTGTCAAAATAAGTTGTATGTCCTGCAAAACGTCTTCAGCGCAGTGTTTCCAACCAGAAAGAAATGATAGCAAAACGTTAACATGATACAGAATTAAGCTTGCAGTAGTTATAATTTCAACGACAGCGAAGTGCTTCACAAAAAACGGAATATCGGTAAATTGCTGTCGATTCGCGTTGAGTCAACGTTCTGCGTGAATTGAAAAAAAATTCATTTTTCTGTAAGAACTTTACATTTGGATTTCAATGATTTAGCTTCGGTTAGGTAATATTTTAGGCTTAACATTTCATGATTAATTCCAGATTGCAACTGAGAAAATTATGTTGATTTATTTGGGTTTACTTCTAGTTCAACTCCCTTTTCAGTTCAAGAAACTTATGATGTCGGGGGTGTTTGAGGGAGTTGCTGGTAAAGAAAGCTACCGCTAAGCCAAGATCACCAACTAGAACTACGTTTGTTATGGCCTCAACCAGAGGCAAAATCTTTTGACTGCTATTCACTAGAGCTAAGCTACATTTGTTTTATTTCTAGAGGGGCTAAGTATCAAAAATTTAAAGCAGCATGGACAATAGGTAGAATTAATGTCACCCACAATCCCATAAGAAAATCACTGGCAGGGAATAAACAACGATAGCCTTTAATTGGCTTTTGTAAGACAGCAAAATATCATCACTTTACAAAATGTGTGATGATTGTGAATGTTATCCTTTATTTTATCATTCTTGTACTCCATAACGGATAATTTATGTGACAGCGGTTATGCCTGAACAAGACTCATCAACTGTTCATTGAAAGTTACACAACTTACTTTCAATTACAGTTTCAAGTAGCCTACTGCAAAAAAACACTTAGCGTGGCCTTGCCCAACACCTGGAATGGCCTACAGTAGATGATAGATTATGTCGCACAAATCACGACTTGCTTGCGACAAAAACTTCAACCAACAGTGGCTGATCAGGCAGGCCGGGTCATGTCGGCCTAAACAGTACAGCAGTTTAGTAGCCTACCCCACTGTGCCCACTGAAGACTAGATTGATCTTTCATAAATCCAGTGTTTCAGCTATCCACAAACTATTAGCAATTGTTCTGTGGTCGTTCTGCATCCTTTTGTTTACCTCAGTACAAAACACTTAAACAGTGTCTACGAGTACATCACATCACCGCGCTTTCCCGAACCCTCGGCAGTGAGTCTGATGCGTCAATATAGAAGCAGGTTCTGCTTGAATGCAGACCACACCAGACGCATCAGAAAAGGACGTGAAGCCACGCAGTCAGACGCATGCGCCCAAAAAACGCAGAGGACGCATCCCGTGTGCATATAGCTTAACTGTAGCCCTAACCTAACGCTAACCCTAAAGCTAACCCTAAAGATAACCCTAACGCCAACCCTAATGCTAACCCCAACGCTAACCCTAACACTAACCCTAAAGCTAACCCTAACGCTAACGCTAACCCTAACGCTAACCCTAACGCTAACCCTAACGTTAACCCTAAGCTTAAAACCTAAACATGAACTTTGGAAAGTTTTGAAAAAAGTAAAAAAAAAGAAAAGGGAAGTCGCCAAGGTGAGAGTCGAACTGAAAAGCAATGACACACCAGACGTGAAGCACAACTGCTGCGCAGGCCAAATACATGACAAACTGACCTTTTCATTCGAATTGCGTTAGCCTATGCCACGAGACCGAATGTTCGACTAGCGGCACAATAGATCCAGCCGATCTGTTGCCACCAGAATCTCGGCAGCGAAATAGACACTGCCTAAATTGATATCAAAACATACGAAGCATTGACAAAGGCCAGGGGTCTCTTAGTCTTACCTAGATGGCCAGAAGGCCAAATGTAAATTCAACCCACAAAACCATTTCATTCGGCCTGGTAAGACATTTTGTCAATTATATATGTAATTATCAGTGATGGAGTCTCGAGACGCGTCGCGAGACCCGTTTTTTGGAGTCTCGGTCTCGTCTCGAAGGTCTCAGGTCTCGTCTCGGTCTCGAAGGATTTCGGTCTCGGTCTCGAGCTCTTCGTCTCGAGACTTGTTATTTTTTTTTATATGTTATTTTTTATGAAGTTTTGCAAGGAATTCTTTAAAAAACGGTTTAAAAAAATGATTGTTCAAAATTTAGCCATTCAAAGAGGTCAGTGGCTAAGCTTTCTTTCTTTGTTGTTATGTTATTTGCAGATAGAGAAAACAATTTACCCTCTACCCCGTTTGAAATGTATACTGAATTCAATAAAAAATGTGCATGTACTGTTGCAGACCCCCGGGGCTTGGGCCTGAACATATTAATGAGAAAAACTGTTCTTTTCAAAGTTCGATTGTTTTCCTGTTTTGTCGTCGACTTAATTCTAAGAAGGTTTCTATTCACACATATTGGAATTGTCATCTTGACGAATAAGAAATATTTCTTGCATCGTGCTTTATTGTTCTCATTATGAGTCGTAAAGCTATACTTTTGGTGCAGCGAATAAGCCAATGAACTTCATAACGTCAATAGCGCAAGGCCAAGCGGCCTCGCGAAATATTACAACCGGTCAGAAGTTTCTGCTTTGATCACTTCACAGTTGAGAATCAAATTGATACCAGAACAAAAAGTACGGCGATTCGAAGGCAGACTATCTGCAGAGAGTCCCTTATTCGAAACGTGCGTTATTGGAAGAGAGCATGATTAACGCAGCAAGTGTTTTTAAGGTTCTGCTAAGCTGCGATGCAGGCATGGCTTGCCGGAAAGTTTTACGTCACAAATCATTCGTCAAGCGCAATGTCTTCATGTCACAAAGCTTTCGCTGTGGTTCGCACAAGTTCATAGCGTTCAAAACAACATCTCAAAGTCCGCGATGCACAGATCGGTTTGCATAATTGCAACACTTTTAGGAATAAAACTTTAACAAACTCCAATAAATTCATCCATATTGTGACATTGCGTCACAATAGTACCAATGAAACCGCAGCGCATAATCTCTGCAACGACAGGTTGGGAGTACTGTGCTAAGGACTATCTTTGAACTGTTTTTCCAGGAGTTTTGTTATGTAACCCATAGGCTTATTCAAAAGAGGTGGGAGAGTGCCAAAAAGTTTCTTTTTTGAGAAGCCAAATAAAACCATGTCTTTTTTTCGAAGTGCTTTTCAAAACACTCTGTTAAAACACGCTGGTGAAGATTTTTTTTGCTGCGTAATGCGTAATGCAGACTTTTTAAGTTAAAAATGCCTCGGAACTCTCCTAAGAAAAAGTTTTGCTCATAAGAGTTTGATACAGAGAGCAGATAATGCGTCATGGCGGATCAGTTACTTTGACGTAGCCTACTACTATAGGCTTTACGCCATTCTGCGTTTTCTAACCGACATGCGGTGTTGCGAAAACTCTTAAGTTTTCGCAGCAAAAACGGAAATTTGGAACAGTTGTGAATATCAGTTTAACGTAAAAATATGGAAATTATGAAAAACTTGAAAATATAAAAAGTTGACAATAAAAAATAGCAAATCTAGGAATTATACATAGAGCCATAAAATCAGCGGGAAGGCGCTACATCATTTCACTGCTAGTCAACTACACCGGTAATCCCGAATGTCGCTCATTCTGCTACAGCATGCTGCATCCCAACAATGCCTGTCGAAAACATCTAACATTTTCTTTTTATCAGAGAAAGAAAAAATATTCAATACGAAGGCAATGGTTACCTGCAAAAGATCTGCCACAGTTGAAAAAAAACTGACAAGCTACGAGCACCTTGCTCCGAGCAAGACAAAAAAGCAAACCCAAATTGCTTCAGGGCTTCATTAGCCCTGTGCACTTTGTTGTTGCCATGGAAAACACATCGAATCCACGATGCCAACTGATTCACAAGTAATGACAAAAAA
>JGI24021J15306_10003202_pt1 | contig 18322 bp, 10 predicted proteins | sample Ectturendosymbi1_FD_15306 | JGI IMG/M metagenome (IMG submission 15306)
TTAAGGCGAGTTTGTCCGTTTGGCGGAATCTTTTGCCTTACATTTTTCAGGGAGGGCTGCAGCCCGGCAGCCCGTCTAGACGAGCCGCCCCTGCTTGTTGAGATCAAATCAGTAATTAAGCGGCGACACTAGCTTACATTTCAAATGCCAAGCTCTATTACATTACAAAAACCCACGCTGAAAAATTGAAACGAACCAGACTTCTTGTGCAGATCATGATGCACTGAGCAATTGATCACGTGTGTGGAACAGAACATATTTAAACATCGCTCGTTTAGGCCTCCCAGAGGCACCCGCCTCCGCTGTTCTTGCGCTACGGACCACGCTGGTGGTTGTGTAATGAATGCACAGCTTCACGTCAGTGGTGGTAACTGGCAACAATGCACGTGAAGCTTTCCTCTAAAGTGATTTGTTGAACCATCACTCGGAAAGGTCAAAAGTATCGAGTCGTGTTTCAAGGCTTCGGCACCAACCGGCATCAAAGCCAGTCGGCCAATTAGAGGCGCGCGTTCAGTACAACTGTATCAGTTACTAAGCAAAATAAATTTTCTTTGGTATGCGCTTGCGAGGACATTTTCCGGGATTCGTCTCTGCTGCATGAGTGCCGGTGACCACAAGCGAAGATCTAATCTTGATAGTTTCGCGCCACACAAGACACAAACCTGAACTCAGCAAAGTCGAACGTCCTCGCCCTGCCCTCCTTTCTTCTGTCTCTGATCCGCGCGCGTCGTCGCTGCGACCTCTCCGTGATGCTCGCGTCATCTGTTCCCATGGCAACTTCCGCCTCGCTCTGCAAAACAACAGGATGCCTTGCGCTCATCGTGTTCTACGCGGCCAAGCGAGTCGTCCGGTTCGCTGCTTAAAAACTTGGAACGCAAAAACAGCGCCGCGTACCGCTTTCGCTTCGGTATTTTTGGCTTCGGCAGGAGCGCTCGGGACCGGCGGGTCCGCTTCTTCAGAAGCTGGTTTAGCGCTGGCGATAGCGCGCATCCAGTTCTTGCGAATCCCCGACGTCATGGCAGCGAGAAGCGTGTTGCCGTCCTTCGTCTACAAACGTGCAAGTGAAGAATACTTCGAACAAGTTCGCTTAATTCTTACAAATTTGTTGTTTAATAGATAGCCACCAACGCACGGACCTGGAGCATGTCGCTAAGTTACTGGGGCATGATAGCACTTTCCATAAGTTGTCGGTTGTTGGTCTTTACTCTTTCTGCTGACTTGTGTTCGTGAAATAATACGAACTAGTTGATCTTTTTGTTTTTTTACTTCATAGAGACATAAAAAAATACGCACTTGCCACCCATCACGCCGTCATCACAGCTGTAACTGGTGCAAGTCACTTCCAACGACGAAATCGCAGCTCCACATTACAGTGCCGCCGCGCACACGCAAACGATCAAAGCTACGCAGTTCTTCAAACAGCGATCTGACGAGCCGGGATGCCATCTTACCGTTATTTCAAATCCATAATTTCTTTGAACCTCTTTCTCGGTTACCTCGACGAACTTCTTTAGATCTATGGTCCCTTCGAGCTGGCTCGGCTGTTGAAATAATATTTGCCTTGTTTGTTAACACTGATGCAGACACACGACCGCCGCTTTGCTTATACGGTGACACGGGCATGGTCTAATGAAGTCGATGGAAATTATGGTTTTGTGCGTGCGCGTAAACGCTTCAACGACGAACTGGACACCTGTAAATGCTTTTTAATCTCAACTGCACAGAGTTGACCATGAATGGCACGGGTCAGGAAACCTATGACTTCAGAAAAGAATAATTCACCTGAATGTACGTGTCTGCACCGCCACGTCACAAAGCAAGGAGGAGATGAATCTCGGGTTAATCTAGTCCTTCGTCTTAAACTGTCTCAACAACGTTTCGTAAATTTTTCCTTTTCAAGAAAACATTTTCAAGTATTCGCCATAGAAACGCGAGATTTCAAACTTCTATTTTCTAGTAATAGCTAGCTGTTGCGTACAAGAACATAGAAAACTGTGAAAAAAGGCTAAAAAACGAGGCGCAAAAAAGCTTTTCTAATGCATTGACAGCGGGAGTAAAGGGTAAAACAAACACACGCAGCTGCGTAGTACGTAATGCCCATTTCGTTGTGTTAACGATAAAATAAAGTACCACTGCTGTTCGGCGGCTTCTCACCCATTAAGTTGTCAAATTTGTCAAATATTGCACTGCTGTTTAAGAGTCTCACATATCATGAGGAAATATGTAGGATAGGGTCACCAACCTTTTTGAAACTGAGAGCTACTTCTTTGTACAGATTTATGCGAAGGGATTCCAGTTTGATACACACACTTCGAAATAAAAATTTGCTCAATTTGTCTTCAAGTATGTTATCAATAAAAAGATCTAAGATATTCATCAATGTGAAGACACTGATAATGTTTTTACTGTGTCAGAACAAGCCCGCGGGCGACCCACATGGTCCGTGCGGGCGACCTGGTGGTGACACCTGATGCAGAATCCCTTCGACATATTCGAGTGAGCACCTTTCGCATACAAGCCGCAACTCGACCTGGCACACGAGCGTCATCTCGCAATAAAAACTTGACGGCAAGGAGATATACAACAGCCATGCCCGCGTGATGAACTTGCAGTGGCATCGGTCACCAAGAAGACGAAGCGAAGGGAAAAGTGTTTATTACAACAGCATAGGCTTTACCTGTGATTTTAAGCACACGGTGGTGGCACTTGGTGAACTTGACAAAAAATTTTATTACGATCGTAAACGTCAGGAGGTATAGGGTAAATATACCAGAAGGGGGGGCAGGGGCAGATGAATGCGCTGGACAGGACCGCAAGTTATGAAGAGAACGATCCTTGTAATTCTAGTAATCTGCACGGCAAAAATAATAATACATCTCCACCGAGATTATTGTCAGAATGGCCTGTTCTTTACCACAGTTTGGTTTACTGGCCATGTCTTACTACGTGAGTCGTATCTAATTGACCCACCACTCTGTTTCAAACGGCAACGCAACGCTTTGCAAAGATTAAAATGGCGGCAGTGTGTCTCACAAGGTAGCACCTGTCGTCAGAACGTCTTGAAGCGAAAACGAACGAGTCGAAAACCGCGTGAGCAATATTCTCAGCGCGAAATCGTTCGCCTTTTTAGTCGCGAACGTACACCACGCACTGGCTTGCGTCAAACGGCGCAAACGCCGCACCAACTGCTCTTACGTCTTCGGAGGTCGAGTCGCAGTAGTAGCGCAGAAGGTTGTTCCCGAGCACGAACCAGTGTTTGGACCACGATCCGCTCCCGCCGTCGCGCATCGTCAGCCACCCTTTCTTGACGTTGAAGAGCTCGGGCTGCGCACAGTGTTAAGCAATCTCGCTGTTTAAACACGAAACCATTTATGCCGTTAAGTGAGTGAGCGTGTGGCCGCGTGTAAGATGGGCTGCGTGCAAACACACCGAAGCTTTGCTTGAAACATATAATTTTATTGAGGAATGCTCTACCCACCGCGGAATATGACCAAAGCATTCAGAGCAATGTCGGCGTCCTTGGATTTACGGCTAAAGCTGCGTCATTGGAGACGCCACAAACTGCGCTGCAATGCTGTACGAACAGCGCGACGGTCTGGTTTTTGAGAGCCCAGCAGCCAGTGCTCCACTGAAGGCCTTTCCGCCTCAGAGCGGCAAGCCACATAACCGCCAAGTTTTTGCAAACCATCTTACTCACCGTTTCATATTACAATAGAGATAAATTTGGATTAAAGTCTATGTGGGTAGAACGTCGCATTGATTCCGACTTTTTTACACTGATTTTCACCTTGTTGGAGAAAAGGCCTTAGCACAATGTTACGGGGTCAGCGGCCAAGCTTACTTCGTACTCGATCGCAACGCGACAGTTGCACCACGGATCGAGATGTAGTCGACGACGACGACGAGTGTGGTGACACTTTTAACCAGAAAGAAGTTCTCTTTCGCATGTAGACTAAATCGCTGGGGGCTACGAGAGCTCGAAAGCAGTTGCCAGGGTTACCGCAACCAAAACAGTTCGCTCCGAGTGTCAGTAACAAGTTAGTTCAATTGCCCCCAATGCGACCGCAGATCAGAATCGAAGTGTTGTCCGAAGAGTAAGTTCCACACTCGACGCCGCGCGGCAAGACTTCGGCGAAGGGGCGTGAAACCGGCCACGAAACACCGCCCATCTCAATCGAATTACCTACAATCGGAGGCACGCCGCCGAACTATACGCGCACATCCACGTTTCAAAACAATTCACAGAACGATCGCAACGCTAGCGAAGCACTTGAGCCGCTTCAAGAATGTGATCGACTTCACGCGGTGGCTGGACGCGACTAGCTAATAATTAGCGCGGCTCTGGCGACGCGGTCGCGATCGAGTTGTCTTGAAGGGTTTCTCGGCAGCGAGAGAAGCGGCTGCAAAACGAGCGGCGTTGAGAGAACGGCCGGTCGAAGCTGCCGCGGTCGCTAGGCACACGTGACACATCTGACGTTCGCTGCGTGTTGAGCTTGCACCGCGCAATCAAACCCAAAACCCAACACCGTTAACACAACGGCTGCGTCCGAGAAAATGATCGCCTTTGTAAAGCTTTGACAGCAGAGCCCCCTACTCGGTGAGTATGCGAAGAAAACATCGAACAGGGTCGTCACTAAAAACGGGAAACGCAGCGAAGGTGACGGACGTCACAAGCTTGCAGTCTTGGACCAGCGAAGCATTTGATGTAAAGCGCGTACAACGACAGGCCTGACCGGACAAACAAACACATGGTCAGGTCATGTGTGAAGCACACGAGCATCATCGCAAATACTTACGGACAAGGTGATCGAGTCGTACGATCGACGATCGAGAGACTTCGCGCGGCGCAAAGCGCTGCTGTTTATTCGCGACTGCTCAGTCTGAGTTCCCTGCGAAGAGCAACCAACGTTGACGCTTGTATTTACTCAGGGATCAACGCCAGTAGCTTAACGACCAAGGAAGCAGCAAAGACGCATGTGATCAGCTCACAATGCTCAGCTCAGAAAATTTACTTAATTCAAGCGCAAAGTTTGCGTCCCAATGACGTCTCTACTATTTCAAAATCTGAAAATCTGAATTGACTGGCTCCGCGTGTATTTTCGCGGGACGTGAAAAAGCGGCCTTTCTGGGAAGCGCTTCACTTTTTTGATTTGTAATTAATTAACTCTCTCAGTGAAGAGGGCGACTTGTTTACCTACCTGTTTCATGTTAGTGGAGCGCCTGGAAATAGTACGCCCCCTCCGTTCCGTTTCTTTAGGGGTCGAAGTGTCCGGAGGGGACTTCGGGGCATCATCCCGAGGCGTTGAAACCTCTTCGCCGTCGGCGGCAGTAGCAGCAGGCTCATTGTTTTCTTTATTGCTTTGATCCGTCTGCGCGCGATGAAACCTTGGCAATGCGCTTTCACGCCGTCCAGGCAATACAAGATCTAGGCACGCACGCTAGCTGTGCTACATTTTCAAAAACCACCCAGCAAAGTCATTAGTACGACGTCTTGCATTTCGCAGCAGCCAGGGATAGTAGTTTCACCCTAAAGCAACAGTGGCTGCATGAATCAATTTTTGATCAGCGTTGGTGCAGTAACCAGGCAACGTGAACTGTCGAAAATCACAACTGTCGCGTTCTACTTGGAGCATGCAGCTTGCGTGTTAAAGGAGACAACCTCTACCCAATATTTCAAGCACGGCAGTAGAAACGGTCGCTCTACCAATCACACCAAAATGCAAACTTAGCCGTAAACTAAAGGGCAAAAATGAGAAGCAGCTGACAATTAACAGAAACTGTAATCGTGGAAACTAATTAACACAAAGCGCAAGTCAATCAAGCAAAAACGAATGCGATCTCGCCCCATAAACCAGATAGCGTTCAATTACAGCGTTGTTACCTGGGGCACCTCAAAAGCCTCGATAATTCTCGACCTTCGACGTTCGCGGCCAAACATCCGGTCCACTTCTTCCCTGCCGGGACTACGAGCTCGCGACTTCCGTTCAAACTCCTTCTCCGCGTGAGTGGGGTCAAGCGAAATGAAAGTTTCACAGCGCGAGGCAATGGCAAGCGGGAAAAAGCGATGAAAAACAAAATGTGACACATGCTGATTGGCCAGAAAGCAAAATTGTGGTGTCCATTCGAGCGCGCAGGTCATTCCCGAAAACAAAAGCCAGCGACATTTTCAAAACCAAGACGTGACGAAATCAAACCATGACACACGTCGAGAGCAGTAACGCGGCAAAGCAAGCCGAGAGCATTGTTTGCTCGGCGTGGAAACAAGATGGTCATGAGAATCACGTGGAGGATTACAGCAATCGCAGTTGCCAAGGCGACGCGGATTAGCGAGTTGATAAAACCATTTTGAGCGAGCGAGCAGAGTTACGAACAGTTTGCCAGAGTGATGAGATAGTTTCGTTTCGAAAAACAAAAAGGGCAACAAAACAAAACAGGAATCCCAGGGGTGGGAAACAAGGGACACAAAGAAATGAATAAAAACGTAACGCGTTACTGCTGCGGTCTGAAAACCGGCAAAGCCTCATTCGTTTTACCAACAACGCTACACATTTTCACGCGTTATCAAACTCACATCATCGCTATCGCAACACCGCACCATTGACATCTGGGATCAATCAACGTCCTGATGTTGTGTTGTTAGCGAACAAGACATATCAATCACATTAGTCTACGAAATATATGCACATGCCAATCAAGGGCAAAACAATTACAAATCTGCGCCACGTCCCAATCTGCAGCAGCCCAAACATTGTAAGCTCCCAACGGACAAGCATTTTACAACAAGGCTACCTTTCTCTGCTCCTTGTAATGACGACTGGATATTCGCTTGGCTTTAGGCACATCGGCGAGATTCTGATAATCCTTAAAATGCTTTTTCATTCCAGCGCTGTTCGAAACGGAACAAATGAATAAAACAGGGCATAGCAGGAAGGTTGGGAAGCATGACGCCCCATGATAACACGAGGTTTTCTCCAGGAAGGGGTAACGTTCTTGATACGGACCGAAAAACAACAAAATCGTGCCTCAGTACAATAAATTGGGAGCAGAGACCTCGTTATTGCCTACACCAGGGGTCTCCAAACTTTTTTGTCCGAAGGCCACACAAGTTATCACACAATAGTCCGAGGGCCGGACATCTTATATAATGTGAATGTTTAGGGACATGTTACATTCTACCAAATCAGTAAATGTTTCGTAAATATATTATTTTTTCAATATTGACAAAATGTCTCCGCGGGCCGGATGAAACGGCTTCGCGGGCCGTAGTTTGGAGACGCCTGGCCTTACACCAAGATTTCCGATAGCAGTCACAGAGTGGTGCACTTAAAAGCAAGCGCAATAATCACCGTGAACCGAGTTTCACGATAAAAACACCAAATGTGATGCGACACACAACAAATACGAATGCGACCTGCTGCGCAGACCTGGTTAATAAAAATAGAAACGCATTTAAATTGCGGTACAGGATCCAAATAGTGCTAAGTCACAATTGAAATCGAAGCAAAAAGTCAACAGGTGATATTACGATCTGCATCGACCTGTTCTGCTGCAAGACAACAGGTGGAAAGGCGTTTGTCAAAAAACGAATGAAGTTGCTACGAAAACATTCAATCCTTACCCAGGCTGCGATTGAGTGCCATCTGTGCTATCAGCCAGGCTGTGAGTGCTGGCGGTGGAATCAAGCGAACTTGTCGAAATACTAATATTTCGCCGGAGCCGACTTGAGGAGAGAGGTGGAGAAGAGGCATCAGGCTTGTCTTTGGTTGCACTGAAATGACAACAGAAAAGTTGCTAATACCGTAAGTCTCATACAAGTTGACAACCTTTCGACCTGATGAGGGGTGTCCCTTACTCCAACAGCCTCATGTGGTTTGACAGATGCCACATAAACAGCGAAGCAACCTGACAAACGACGAAAGCACTATCTGTTCTTCTTTGCTGCAAGTATCAGCTGCTGTCTACACTGTCACATATGTAGCCGGAACGTGAAACTTCTTTCGGAGCACAGCTCGCCACTCTAAGTTGCTATGTCCTATATGGCTCACCGGCAACCTGAGCCGTACTATTATATATCACAGCACTTGGAGTCGCCTTTGTACTATCGGGTCGTGCTGAGGCATTCCCGCACATAATTTGTCGAGCAGTCGTTTGCACAGCTAATCAGCTTACACGTTGCAATTCATTACAAATCAAATATTTTGGTTTGTCCAGTGATGCAAAATGGGTTTGCTTTCATTTCAACTAAAGTCAATCCGCTGCGATTCGCATTCGATGTTGGCAGAGTCGATACAAAAAGTGTTGAAATACTCTTACGCCTCTTTGCGACAACACACCATTCCCGCGTAGTTTTGCATCTCAGAATCCATGCGTAAAACATGGCTTTGTCTGGATCAAAGCGGACAGGATTACAACAGGATGTTTATAACCAGAGCTGACCGTCAAGAAACAGCTTTAAAGAGCATTATTGAGCATCATTCTGCGCAATCGATGTTCTCAAACAGAATATGATTGAAAACGCTGTACAAAAAAAACACAAAACTTGGAGTTGCCGTAACAACAATCTTTCGCGACTTCAAAAACGAACAGTGGTTAAAAAAAATTAACCCTAACAGTAACATATTTGATTGACGCCGTTACCACGTTTCTCAAAGTTGTAAGATATCGATTGCATGCATTTTCTTCTGGCACAAGCTTATACCTGAAGTTTGTTCGGTCATAAATTGCCTTGCTCAGTGAAGAAACTGAAGAAACGCTGGTCTGATCGGAATGGCGGATGAAGTAACTTGACTTGCCTCTTGCGGCCCTTTCCCTGCCATGTCTCAACTAATCGAAAAGCTTTCTTCGGCATACGTCAACCCAACCGATTTGGCTGCTTTTGACGCCAAAATATTACAACTTTCCCGCTGAATAACCCGCAATTACCCGCAAGTTGGTTGAAGGGAAAGGCTCGCGCGTCGAGGCTAAGAACTCCGGGCTTGACGCTGTTGCGGAATCTCAGCACTACATAAATTTGTATCGGGCAAAACACGAGCTAGTGGTGACCATGATAAACCAGTTATGCATGCAAAAACAAGTGCGTTTTCAGAGTGATCGCAAAAAATGAAGGTGCTCCTCTACTACATCAAACAGTTTGATTAAAAGATGCGCCACCAGTAACTGTGTCAGCTACATTGCACATGAAAATATAAAAAATTATTGACAACACACCCCTTTCATATGGAATGTGATATCATTGGGCGATGTTTCAAACAATATAAACAAACGCATATAAACTAACAGCGCTTTTGCATGGCATCGAAAGTAAACTTTGGCTTTGTTGCATGTTTGCCACATCAACACTTTAGCTTCTTTGTGCTTCAAGGCAACTTTTGGCAGCTCTGTAACGTAGGCAATGCACGCATCTTGTAACAGACTTTAAGATTTAGAACCACAACATGCGTGCTGACCGACACGAATCGGAAGTTATCACAATCTGCCACCCGTCCCTAAAACATTCATGCGAAAACTTGCAGCGGGAAACGCGTTACTGCAGCTTCCCGCTTCCAGTTATGAAAGGTGACATACTTGGCTTGCGTTTCTGGTTCAGCTTGAGTAGTTTTGCGGTCGACAGTGAAATAACTTGGGTCCACCTTGTTTGATGGCTCGGAGGAAGAATGGGCCTGCACAACGACAGCACAAACAAATCACGACATGGTAAAACAGCTGGTGTCAGTCGATAGTCTGCCAACATTCAGCAGGTCAAATTCCCACGACCAGCTTTCTTTTTGTGCTTGCAACGAGCTTGTGGCGCGGTCAAATACCATTGACTTCAGCATTCTGCCAAGTCCATGGGCAAGCGACGAGGCACCAGTGGCAATCATAATAAGCATATTCACAACTTGGACGCGAGGAAAATCCTATTATCTGAGATTTACCTGCTCATTTCGCAGCTACACTAAGCATGTACGGTTTAGTCCGCGGCTTGGGCAAAACATACAGTACGTCTAAAACTTGCTTGTCTACATCAGAAATACCCGAAAAACAGCAATGTAACTATAACAAACTACATGCTTCAACCAACGAAACAGAACTTATTTCATTGGGTCAAAACAACAATAGCGTTTCTCTTGAGTCTTGCATAATATGTAGTAACAGTGAATATTCCGTTCTTTTAAGATTGTTTTTGGCGAACTTTGTGTTGTTACAAAAATAATGATGACATAAAAACTGTAAGCAACGGCCCGCTTGCAACTTAGCATTTCGTCTTACGACATTCGGATTTAGACAAAACATTTAACGGCATTAGCACAGTGCACGAGAAGATTTTGAAACAAGCAGCCGAATGTTAAAAAATTTCCAATACCTTGCGTTGATTCGGCGCAACAACAGGCTTGTAATCTTTTTCGTGTTTTCGGTAGGGTTTGCTGGAATGAGGAACTGGTGACCTCAGCTGGTGATGCGTTAAGAAACCCTCTCTATCGGAGGTTGGACTCTTCATTCCAGAACTAATGGACGACGACGTGGAGCTATTTCGTGATCGTAAAAACCGCGGGCTCTCCACCATATGTGTCTTCATTGGCTCTTCAGACTGCGCCAAATGTACAAGTCAGCAACAAGGGTTTAGACTAGAGAAACAGTTTGATCTGACTTGACCCAGTTTTTGCCGACAGTTTTTTGTCCTATATGGTATCACCTCTAGAACAACTGGCCCTGTCTTTGTACTTTTCTTTAGTGTATTTTTGCTTTGCACTATTTATTGTGCCCTCCACAGTATACTTAGTGTTTAACGCCTCTATGCATATCTTGTCTTACGTAGTTCTTTTCGCCTCTACCAATTTTGCCCTGTGACACAACAAGAAGTAAGCTTTTTAATTTTGAAGCAATAAGATTGAATTGACACCAGCATTGGTAATTAATACTTGGGTGACTGGAAATGATCTACCAGGCAAGACACAATACATCCATATCATCAAACACAAACACATGATGAATCAGGATTCAGATTTGTTAAAAATACCACACGTTGCAAGTACAGTAGGAGAAAAGCAATAAATAAGGCATTTTGCAGTTGCTGGTACTTATATCTTTATATGTCATATTTACCATGCATTAGAAGTGATTAACATTTTGGGAAACGCACTGCTAGCAGTAAGTTTTCTTAAATTTCTTAATGCTTGTATTTTTCTCCATGCATGCACGCAATGAACAGTTTTAAGAGCGACGAAGACACCTATAGAGCACATGGCAATGCTTTATGCGTCAGACAAACGAACTGTAGAACCAAGCCAAAACCATGCAGAGAAATGTAAACCCCCAATATGCAGTACGGGATTTAATGAAGAACTCTTCGAACTCATATTATGCATCCAGGGTTGGATATTAGAATTTAGGGGCCCAAGGCAAACTCTCTGAAATGGGCCCTCAAACAGTTGTTTGAAGGTCTTCCTTCTGGCACATTTGCACACAATTTTTGCTTTATTTTGAAAAACATATGACTTGCTTCAAAGCTTATTAAATGCGGTCCTGGAGCGCTTCACAAGCCTTTAGCAAAAGAGTGCAAAAACAAAGCGCAAAACTCTGAAAGGAGGATCCCACGGAACCTTTGAAAAAGGAGGGGCCCAAAGGCGACCACCTTGTTTGCCTTCCATAACATCCACCTTTGTATGCATCCATCACATTTCAAATGCACTCCTGGCATTTGACATGCACTCCAGCTATGATTGACATCGAAATACAACAAAGTAAAATTTCAGCAAAACTACACACCTTTGTTAATAGTGATGCAGAGTTAGCCATGTGTGCTTTGGTTTTACTCAGGGGTGTATTTGGAGCAGAATAGCTGGTTGCTATTGGACTGAATGTCTAAAATGATGCAATGAAAGCATGCAAGTATAAAATGTAAAGCAAACTCAGCAAGCATGTGCCACTAAGTAGAGGAGTAGCATTATATTGTTATATTTGCCAACACAAAATAAGAGAAGTTGCTATCCATGCACAAGACAAATATGAAAAGTAAAAAAAACAGACATGAAACCTGTTGATAGCAGATTTCAATTGACAGAATACATGAAGTAAAAATCATCCTGGTAAGTAAATCTTTTTAGCATAAATTTATCAGGTGGAGGTAATAGGTGTACAAAATACTTACTATTTTGCATGCATACCCGCACTAGTGTTAGAGCATAGGTTATGACCACTAAAGAACTGAAACTGCTTGAGGACACCTACTTATAATAGACAAAAATTAAAACAGTTGTGCTCTACAGTAGCAACTCAAAACTAACACAGAGAAAAACAACATTCAACTAATTCTGCCAACTTATTCAAATACTTCTTTTCCTCAAATAAGTAGGTAGGCTCTGTTCAGTGATGTTTCTAATTGGTTTATTGAATAGTTCTACCAAGTTGCATATTTTTTCAGTCATATATCTCATGTCTGGCATATCTGTTGCACAATGTAATTATCAGTTAATTTGGGCAAAGCATACCAGTGGCAAACAAATTTTATTTGTAAAATATTTAGATGATTTTAAAGTTAGACAACAAGAACAATCAAATGAATTCATGCATTCATGCGAAGTCATGCATTCATTCAGTTTATGCCCACATTTTGTTTGGCAGGGGTTATAGAACAACAGTCTAGCACAGGGGTGCACAAAACAAGGCATGCATACCCAAGTGGTTCCTTGTGGGTTCAAAAATGGCATATGAGCAATGAAGTTTAGGAAAGCAATGATTTTTCTCTTTGGTGTATTTTCACAATCATTTGCTGTTATGTCATAATAATTTAAATCAACAAGTTCATTCAAATGTAACTGCCTATTGTCAAAACCCAGTAACAAAGTAACTAGGTAGCCTACTGTAGCATTGTTGTCAGGGTTGTAATTTCAGCCGAACAAGAAAGAATACCCAGGTAACAGATTTTTAAGAAACAGTCAAAAACACATTTTACACTCACTATTTTTTTGGATTGAAAATACCTGTAAAACATACTTTTGTTAACTGTGTAAGTCTAAATTCATTGTTGTAATTAAAGCAGGGTTTCTCAACCTGTGGGCCATGGCAGAATTGGATGGGTCATGGCCATAAAAAATTCTTCCAAGATGAACCTTTTATTTGAAAACATAGGTAGCTCTTGATCTACAGAAGTCATAAAATGCTCTTTCATCATTGTGTTAAAAAATTATTGCAACATGGAAATTTCCACACTGCCTACCACCTTGCACACAATATGCTGTTACTGAAGGTATTTTGAAGCAGACAGGCAGCTTCTGTTGCCATATAAACAAAATCTAGAAGCAGGTATGTGGAAGATGACTTTATCTGTGCATTATCATGCACTAAGCCTTGAACATCTTTGCTTTCTTGAACAAACAGGCTCAGTCTTCTTATTGATTACAGCACATGTTGTGTTTTTAAGCTGTTTCTATTTCTGCTCTGCGCATGTGTAACAGTTGTTGCAGTGGAAAAGTTTTACAGTCAGTGGGCCATGGACCCTCTATTATTTGGCCATATGCTCAAAACAGTTGAGAATCCCTGTTGTAAACATTAAAGACACTTTCAGCAGCTACACAGATGTGCAACAGTAACGAAACATTAGCAATTTCAGGTAGTGAGACAATTTCATGGTAAAGTTATAGAAATCATGTAGCCTGAGTCTTAATCCGGTTGCTAGCTGTTGTAGTCATTAGTCAAAATAAGTACTGAAGAAAGAAAAATACTGTGTAGTAAGGCACAAACTTGTGGTGAAAACTACTTGTTTAGATTGTAACCACTCGCATGTAAACCCACAAAATACTTTGCAGTTGTTTCACCAAGCTTTCTTGTTTAATTAGTTGGAATGCTCAAACAATTATTGCAAATTTGCAATATGCCTAGTCTCAGGATGTTGTCAGCAATTCACACAGTTTCTTCCTAAGATAAAGCTGTTTTGTCGCTTTGTCAATTGTCATACACAACATTTTCACAACGATTCAGTTTGAGCTAAGCTTGAAATCACTGAATATAAACAATATATGAAAATTCAGTACAGTAAATGTTAATTTTTGAAAAAAGGACCAGATTACCTGTATTTACGAAGTTAGTAAGACTCCATCTCTAATTATACATACATGCCAATGGAATGATGGAATGCAATGTTTCATCATTTACCATTAAAATGCATTTTGATTCATGTTAATAAAAATAATGGGTTTCAGCATTTCTTTTTGAAAAAACCGACGTGCGTTGACTTTTTAACTATGCTGGTTGCTGCCTATTTGATGGGAATTTGTTGACAGGGAAGTTTGTTATCTATGCCAGAAACTAACTTTGAGAGACAAGGAATGACTTACGAATTGTTGCTTGAAATTTTTAGCATGGAAAAACTGAATAGTTTATTGTACTGCAACTGTAGCGTAAACTTTTTTATTGAATAACTCCATTTCACTGTACCGCCCGAACTAACTAGAGTTGGCATGCTTGACTTTTTCCGCTACACGTTACGGTCTGTTGCAAAGCGCTTGATCGTCTGAGACAGAAACCACGCTAAACGCGGAGAGTATGTTTTGTCAATCAGAAGTGCCGAGTGGCCGTTGCGATCTGTGTTCATTGAACAGTGTTGTAGCTGTGTTTAGTGTAGGAGTTGCAATTGTGCTCAAATTTTGCAATCTTCAATTTTTGTAATCTTGAGTTTTGATTTTAGCAACAGTGCGTAATTTTTTCTTTTTGTTTCATATGTTGACTTCTGCGCAGGACTGAAGATGTGTAACATACGAAACTAGTTTCCTTACGCAATAAATTACGATCGATTCGCTTGGAGTGGGTCACTGTTGTGGCTTTACAAATAATGCCAGAAACTATTTGAAGATGGCACTGGTATGGCATAGGACTGAAGAGAAAGTTTGGCATGCATCGCTATTCGAGTTGGACAGTTCAGGTCTAGTAGATCTTGACACAGTGACACACAACAGAGTTTGCAGCAACCTTTGATAGTTCAATTCAAAGACAGGAAGAAAAGCACAACATTAGAAGTAGAACAAGACTACGATATAATGCAGAAAGCACCAGAGTTTTATTTTAGCATAAACAACAGGGACTAAGGACGCAAACAAGCAGCTACGTGATTGTGCAAAGTTTGTGTAAATATAAAGTGGCACAGATATACATCTCTAAAAAACATTTTGTACCCTCATTACTTTTTAATCTGTGGCAAGGATATTACAATACTTTAGATGAGTTCAGATGTTTTAGGGCATGCTGAGTGTTTAAACACAATCTAGCCAAACGCAACAAGTTTAAGAATACTTCCTTATTTCTATAAAATTACTATAAGCACAGTCCTACATTTTATTTATTTAACTGTGCTGATGTGCTGCAACATTGCAAAAGATCCAATTGTTTAAAGAAAAACATGACAATAAATGTGCTTATACAGCTATCTACAGTAGTATTGTACATTAAAAGATGTGCTGAGTGTACCCTTTCAGTCTGTACTAAGCACTGCAGTGGAAAAGATATCACAAGTGTAATAACTAGCTGAGACTTAAAATCAGATATACCCAAACTTGTGGTTATTTCCCTAACAAAGAAAATAAAATCACAAGTGAAGTGGCCACACAACACTGACTCACAAGGCATATTTTATTTGTGACAAGATTTGACTACTTTTTCTAAGGCATTGGCGTTTGTAGTGCAGTATGAAGCTGAAGCATCACCTCACATGGCAGCAGCAATGAGTGACTTGAAATATTACAGTCATGAATTACAAAAGATGATCTGCAGTAGGAATATATAGCCATGGAACTGAGAATGCAATGAAATAAGAACAGACTAGCAACTGCTATCAAAACAAGCATACAAAATGCAAGCATGGAATTTTAAACTATTTTTTACTTTCATGTTATGTCAGCACTGTATGGTAAAATAAAAAATAAATACAACTCAGTTTCTGTTAGATCAAACATGCTAAAATGGCCCAATAACAAAAACGTTTACACCTAAGAAAGCAAGCAAATAGACACAGCAGATTTTGGTAATAAAAACCCTGCCATCAAAATTGGTTTATATGAAATGCAAAAATAACCACCTAACACATACCAAAAAAGAATTAACAGAGCAACATCAAATCAACCTATGGAGCATACCGCTGCTACACTTTGTGGTGCTTCACTCCTACGTTTTTTGCTAAGCAAACGATTTTTTCTCTTCATTTCCTCTTTTATTGTTTCAGGATATACCACTAAAGCATCATGCCACCTGAAAAACAAAACAAACAGTGCTCATAGAAATTTGAGACACTTGATCAAACACTTTCTTCATCATGCAAGCTCAAAAGGACAAAGTCTATACAATCATGGAAGACATAAAATTTGCTTTCAAACTGTGATTTCAGTGGATAAATGGTGCAGATTAACACCTTTGGCACCAGTACACGATATATTTGTACTTGCCATTTCAATCACTTTTCTTACATCACTTTTCACCACCATAGCTTGCTAAATGATTGAGCTATAGAGCTGTCCAAAACCTCTAATGATGCGCAAAGTCTTCTAGTTCAGATATGCAATAAATTGGAAAATTTTGGATTTTGGGTTTTTCTGGGTGACATCATAAGTGGGGTAGGTTTAGGCCTTTTAGGCCAAAGTCACCAGGCTGTAGATGCCAACGCTAAAAGCCAATTTTTTGACTGAAGTTTTAGTGGAAATTAAGCTGCATTCTGAGTCTTTAGAGCCCTTGATTAGCTTTCTAACATTCCTGGTTCAAATGTCATGGCCAAAAAATCAAAATTTGGATAAAAACCTTTGTTTTTTATACCCAAATTTTGTTTAAAAGTCTTGTTTTTTACCCAAGTTTGTTTTATTGGCCTTGGCCATAATTTTTGAAGCAGAAACGCTAGATGGCCAATCAAAACCTCCAAAGACTTGGATTATAGCCTTGTTTCCACTTAAAACTTGAGTCAAACAATTGGCTCTTATGGTTGGCATCAACGACCTGGTGACCTTGGCCAGAAAGCCCTGAACTTACTGCACTTATGACATTACCAACAAAAAAAAACAAAATCCAAAACTTTCCTATATATTAAAAATCTAAACTAGAAGACTTTCCGCATCTTTAAAGGGTTTGATCAGCTCTGTCACTCAATCAGCTAGTAAGTTATGGTGGTACAAAGCGATGCAAGAAAAGTGGTTCAAATAGCAAGTACAAATATATCCTACACACTGCAGGCGCCAAAGTTATTAACCTGAACAACAACGCTTTATTCTGCAATTGTTTAAACAACAGATCTGTTACAGTAACTTTGTGCGATGCGTAAAAATGGTTTTAAATGACATAGATATTTTAATCACTAATTCAATAGAAACATACAATTTAGCCAGATCATGCAAACAACAGATGAACTCTTTGCAAGCTCATTGTCTATAGGGACTCCAAAAATTTTATACTATTAGCTCTATTATGGAATCCTTGATTTTTTGTCAAGGCCCAGACAAAAGGTTATCAATGAAAGGTACGCTCATGGTAAGAGGAAACTTACCATTAAGCCATAAGTAAGGAATAATGAACAAATATACTAACTTTCTTAAAGTTTAGAATGCCTGAGTAACTTTTGTAGTTTCAAAATGGATTGATCAGCTCCAGTTGATCATTAGGTATTCACGGACCCGTGTAATAGTTTAATCAAACATTTTGCAAGCCACTGGTATAACTCAGTAAAAATATAGGGAAACCTAGCTAGCATGAGAACCATCACATAACAGACAAATCAGACTGGGATACTAGAGAGCAAGAATGTATTTAGCTGGCAATTTACATTCAACAAAAGCAAATCTTTCAGGGCAGCGTTCACAAATTAAGGGTATGAGAGAAACTGTCAACAGTTTGCTTGCAGAAGCTAAAGCAAGTTACATAAACCTTGTAAGCTGAAAGCTGTTTTCATGTTACTTAACTACAATTTCATTAGACTTATGCAGGGATATAAACTACTATTTAACACGTATAGAGCCGGCCTACGGTATATTCGTACTTTGATTTCCGCCTAAAAAACAGCAATTTTCGGTTGCCTTACCAACACCCTAGCTCCTCCGCCCATTGCGCTAGAGAGCTGTTCAACGGCTCAAACGGATTGGCCAGTCTAGTAGATTGAACTCAAAAAAAATGTTTTTGCCTGGGGTGTGCGGGTTTTCTGTGAGTGACGTCATAAGTGGAAGACTTTTAGGCCACCTTGGCCCACTTTGCCTGGCCCTGGGCGCCGACCGTTAGGTGGTAGTAATTCGCTGAAGTTTTTACTGGAAACTAGGCTACAATCCGAGTCTTTTGATAATTTGGATGACCTGCTGGGGTTTCGGGTTCAAAAGTTGTGATG
>JGI24021J15306_10003203_pt1 | contig 18321 bp, 9 predicted proteins | sample Ectturendosymbi1_FD_15306 | JGI IMG/M metagenome (IMG submission 15306)
TTTAAACTTACTTCATTTAAATTGTTTGATGAGACTTTGCTAAATTTAACTGACTTCACTGAAATATAAGATGGAATTAAACTGTAAACACAACCGTAGTCCCAGTGTTATAAAAGTTATTGCCCACGGTCAGCTGCATGTAAAGACAGCTTAGCACTGCACCTAATTAAATTTGTACAAATCACGGGCTTCTTGAATATACAATAACTTATCTGCGGAATTTGACGACCTTATGGGGAAAATTTCAAATTTAGTTTGATTCTAGCCACATGCGCTTTGCCAACAAGAGAGATTCAAGCTCAGGGATGGATATTAGGGAAAGATAACGAGGCCGTCGCCTCGGGCTCTTCTTTTTCAGAAGTACCTTGCCACCCCTTAAGAAGTTCTGTAGCAAGTCATATGTTCTTCAAAATAAAGCAAAAATTATGGGAAAATGTGCCATAGGAGGCATCTTTGAATTGTGTAGCTGCAAAACTTTATAAATCTTTGTTCGTTTCGTATGTATCTTATGCTCTTGAATTTAGTTCATAAATTTAAATGTGAAACAAACTTAACTCTTTCATCCACGTAATCCCACACCTACCTTTCGCAATGGCGATATTTTGGGGCCTCTTTCTGAGAGCTTGCCCTAAATTTTAATATTCACCCCTCTGCAAGTTATCTCGGTATCTATAAGTGATGACAGTGTCAGTTTCACTTGCAAAATAAAAAGCATCTTGCTATTTACGTTACATTTTGCTGCTGACTCTTCTCCTTGCAGTAAAATGATTTCAAATAATTTACTGTAGGATAGGGTGGCAGTTAACATCAGATGAAACTTGAATCACTGAGCTTATGAACAGCAGGTCGGAGTCTAATGTCTTGAAAAGACTGATTTTTTACTCGCCGACAAGGTAAAGGGAAATCATTGATGAAAACGTTAAGGCTCCACATAACTGTGGTTGAACCGTCACAATACATGTCACCACAAATGAATATCTGGAATGAACGCTATTGTTACTAAACAGTGGCTGTGGGGCAGTGAAGAAGACTTTGAAACCGAATCGCTTCTTAGCCAAACTTTGAGCTTCAAGACGTAAAATTTACCTCAACGCCATATTCACGCATGTAGTTTTAAAACTGTGCAAAAAGACTACGATATTGTTTTAAGGCTGCACTGACACTGGAAAGAAGGGTAGGTTATATTCGTAACGCCCACGGTTATCAGAGAAATTTGTGATGGTCTTGAAATGAAGCTTACATAACCAAAAGGTGGCATACAGCAAGCTGGTGTGCCAAAAACAGCTGGGAAAAACGTTACTCCAATTGATTTTACCTGCGGTCATTGATTATTGTGATTACAAAAGTCAGATAGAAGTTTGCATTCGACTAAAAGCTGAAGTAGGATAGGCTCCTTGAGGCAGTTTCGTTGATCTGCATTGAAGTATTTCTTTGGCTTACACTTCAAATATTTGATTAACTTGAAAACTTTGAAATTGGGGTGACATTGTCCCGTTGCGCGGGGGCTACGCACCTAGTGGCAACGGTATTCTGATTGCGGGCTACAGACCAGCGCAGGAATTCGTGATTGAGCGAAGTTAATGTGCACACCGATTCCGTAAATCAAATTAACTAACGCAATTTTCAACAATCATGACACTTCAGTTTACATAGGAAATCTGTATACTGCGTCCACAGATATTCCAGTAATAATGCTCATTTTTCTCATTTATTCCTGGTTTTATGCTTGGGAAACGGACAAAAGATATTATCTCCCCCCTGTCCAAAAGTCAGGGGGTACATGTCTTCCCCATCCCCTTCTTAAACTTGGTCCCTACACAAAAATAAAAGAATGTACCAAACTTATTTGAGTAGGTTAGTCTAGTAGCTTTTTACAATCAGCGATCTTACCATGAGAAAATCAGCAAAAAACAACTATCACAGGTTCAGACAATTCAGAGAACAGTTACTAGCAGAAGCATTACTCAAGTTAATGGTAATATAAACAAACTTTGGAAAGGCAGTCACTGGTTTGCTGTTATTGCCTGGTGACCTATTGTTATTTCTTACGACCGGAATCAAGAAAAAGTCTCTTTGGAAATCTATATTTGTGTCCGAGCATTTTGACACAGTCCAATCCCAATCGGCCAAGTGTTTTTTACTCGTTGCATGCTTTATCTGTCGCAGTCTTGGCGATGACAGCTAACAGCGCTGCCCGGGCAAACCATGCAAAGAGTGCAAAACACATAGTCGATTACCTCTCTCATGTGTTCTTTCTAACGTACACACATTTGCATTTAACACAAATAACAAGTTGTGTTTAAAATAACAAGATGTGCCGTTTGTTCGAAGAAATAGTATTGCTTCTAGGAAGAAATTCACCTTTTCCTTTTTCAAAATAGCTGAAAACTTCTGATAATTATCTTTTGCACTCATAATAAGCAGTGATGAATGGCAAAGTAAAGCACAATTTATCCTGCAAAGCTTTGGAGAAAATAAGATTGGTTACCATGCAGAAAACATAAAATTTAGTCCACATTTGTTTACACTGCATTTTTATACCCTCCTGAAAATGTATTGCCATGCAAAGCAATGCTAATTTGTTACCAATTACTTATAACTTTCATGTTATGCTGCTGCAAGTAAATGTATATATTCCAAGTGAACCTTGCCAGTACGTAATCTAATACAGTGCTTGTCAACCTTTTTTGCATTGGTACACACTTTTAACTTTGCTTGAAAACCTGTACACCCTTGCCATGAACTAAAGTTGAGTCCTGCATAGTGTAAAATGAAAGCGATTTTTACGCTGTAAATGTCGCTTTCTTAGCAGATTTTTGGGTATCACTTCTCAGCATCCCTAAATACCGAAATCTCACCCAATAAGCGATTTACATTTTCGATCGCATGCCAATAACCTACCTTTGCGAGCAAGGATTTTCTGCTATTTTCGAAATAAAATAAAAAAAACAACGTTAATCAAGGATGCTGATCCTCTTATTAAAACGCTCTTCAAACAGGGTTAAAACCACATTTTTCACAACTGGCGGATGGAATTCACCGCGAGTAATCACAATAAATGAGATGGTTTCTTTTTTTATTCATACTGGGTGTTGTACAAACTTCATGAGCAGGAAGACCGACTTTCATTAATTTTAGTGTTACGTGTGCCGTGCTCTGCCGTTTTTTGTGTTGTTGCAGCTACATGCGAAAAGCCCAAGTCAATTTCCTCACTTGTAAATGGCTGCACGATCCACGAAAGAGATTTGAGATACAAATGCAGCCAAAAATTGCCTTGGAAATTAGTGGATTTTGGGTACTCTTGTTGAGCAAGAAAAACCCACAACTTTTACCACAGTTGAAACACACGCTCTAACACTTTTCTTCTGGATAACCAACGCGCCTCAGCATGAAATGTAATCACATTGTTTCTGCTATGATATCGTTGCACACTTCTGAAAATGTTCGAAGATCTTTGAATGTGAGAGGATGAATTTCTCAATTTTTCGATCCTCGAGAACAATCTCCAGACCCGACCTCTGGTTATATTCTGAAAATTAACCTCTAACCACAAATTCTTGAGTAATCATGCAGTGACTTGAAACCTAGGTTTATTTTCGCTGAGACATTTTGGTCATTTTTTCGAAATATTTGGAAAATTTCTGTCATTTTTCCAAAATAATTTTAAGAAATTGCGTTCATTTTTTCATTTTGGGACATTTTTGTATGACTGGAAATGGCATTACGACCAAATTATCTAAAGTATTTTAGGTCATTTCAAAACAACTTCGGTCTGCGACCGAAAAAATCCCCAAAAACAGGTTGAAACAAGGGAAATGTTTTTGATTTTTCGGACAACTCCATTAGTGCTTTGCATGGCCGCTGCGCCGTTGGTAGCAACTGCCTTATACTTCATCCAATCAAAACCATATTTTTCAATGGACTGATTCAATTTGGCGAAGAATGCTTGAGCAGTTCAGCAAACTCCAGCGTTGAGACAGCACAACTCGACAATGGTGTTTGTTTGCTGATTGGCAAACCTACAACACAAAATCAACTGAACCTCTTCTGAAATATTTGTTTTTTCTTGGAGCTAAATACCAATCAACTAGCTTTCAGCTTGTCAAGAAGTTATTTCAACAAATCTGAAATATGAAGACATCTACGTTTAGTTGCAAGACATCTGCGTTTAGTTGTATAGTGGAATAATTTTTCTTACTTTGGAAACGGCGTTTTTCCTCCATCGACAATGACTTTCTGGAGTTGTTTCTAAGAATGCCTTTGATTTATTTTGTCGAGTAGAATGCTGTGATTTCACACGTTTGAGACGTCCTGAAGCCAAATTACTTTTACCAAATACGGTTGTATGAAATAGGCATTAGGCAATTCCGTGAAGGATATGGGTTCAGCATTTCTTCTTCTGTGCGACAAAACCCATAGACGATGCAGGCATCGCTCCTCCATTTGTGCTTCTTAAGAATTATACAAGCGTTTTTCTTTGAATAACTTTCTTTATAACTGTATCTGCTAAATCTCGACCTTACTCCCTGAAAAGTGGGCTACGTTGCACTCAGCATGTGACTTGCTGACATCCATACTCTCACTTGCTTCACTGAAGTATTTCCTTTGATAGTTACTATGCTCCGTTTTACAACTATCTTTCGCTACTAAGTTTTTCTTTAAAAATTGCGCATGTCAATTTTCTTTGAGGATCAACAACTTACTGCAATACCTTTCAAAAGTAAAAGATGATATAAGCCTAAACTCTGAACTGAAAAAGTGCAAAGTTAAAATTAACACAGAGATTATTCACCGCCTGTTGGTATAAGGCAGGCCTGCACAACTCAGAAAGCTCGAAGGGCCAAATTATCACCATAAATTTCCCGCGGGCGACAGAAGTCTCTTTCATTTCGATGTAAAGATTTCGTTGTAGTATGGAAGAAATTCTGTAACGAAAATTTATTCGAGGTCGAGCTTTCGCAACATTTTCTGCAATTGAGAAAGCTCTCGCGGGCCGCAAGAAAAGCTTTCGCGGGCCTCATGTGACCCGCGGGCCGTATGTTGTGCAGGCCTGGTATAAGTTCTTGCTTAGCTCCATCTAACTGCTTGAAAAGTAATGTGGAAAATATTGTTGCGTGTCTTACCACAAAACAATATAATCATTGCAGAGAAAAGCATGGTTGGCACATGAGCTTACAAAAAATTCAAGCTAGAGCAACGGTACCCAAACATTTCTTACCAGCATACTCACAGATGTTGCATTTAAAGAAGAAAGAATACGTGATGGTAACTTGCCCAACAGTACAAACAAACAAGTGGGCAAAGACAAACAATAAATCCCCGATAGATACAGTTGTAAAATCTGTGAAAAGTTAACACAGTGCGCTGAAGCAAAGGAATAAGTGGGACAATATGACTGTTCTTCCATTCTTGAAGTGCACACATCTGGTACATCCCTGTACACCCCATCAATTTGGTACAGCCCTGGAAAATTCTGGTACACCCTGGGGTGTACGATACACCCGGTTGACAAGCACTGATCTAATAAATCTTGCTAGAAAGCCTTATGGTTTCTAATGAAATATCCTACTTTACAATGGCGTGCCGTGGATTTCACGCTTAGGCTTGCAGTGGTATCTTATCTGAATCATACTCTCTGCTAACAGCATGGTTACACAGCTACAAAAGCTATGAATATTATACACCTACTGATTACTCTAGACAGAGCTTAGTTTTTTTTAGAACTGTACACTGTTGCAACCTCTCCGGTGGTGTCGCGTTAAATGTGTGATTCACCACGAACGGGATGTGCGTGAAGAACAACACCATACATATACGTGGCGCGAACAAGCAATAGTAGAGTGATCATGGCATGTGAACTCTATTGTTGCTTGCTGCCACGGTGCGAAGCTTTGCGCACATGCCGCTCGGGATTTCCGATCGCAACAACACCACTATAGATCCGGTTTGATCATAATCTGACTAGAAAGTAAGATGTTGTGGTAGTTTACGTTTCTCTTACTTCCACAAGTGACACCACGCCTGTACAGCTACAATGCCACAGCCTTAGCAACTATTAGACAAAGGCAACATAAAAAAAACCTCATAAATCCATTGTTGCACTCTGGTGTCGTTACGTGCAGGGTTGCGGAGTCGGAGGTAAAATATCCGACTCTGACCTTTCCAAAATTTCCAACTCCGACTCCCGATTTCGACTCCTTACCAGAAAGGGAATGAAATTTGGCTGTTAAAATCAGTGGAAATCGTGGAGCACAGCAAGAAATCTCTGTTCCAGCAAAAGTTTCAATATAAATTGTACCATTTCAACAGGAATTCCCAAGTTATGTGTGTGATGTAAAAAATGATTCAATTGAACATCTGGAGCCGGACAGGAAAACCCGATTCCGACTCCCAGTGTTGTCAAGAATCCGACTCCGACTCTGACTCCATCCAAAAAACTCCGACTCCTTACGACTCCGACTCCAGCACCGCAACCCTGGTTGCTCGAACAATCGCGTTTAGTGTGCCATGAAGAGCACTGTTTTCGATAAAGCAAGTCTAGCTTTCAGTCAATTTGGCATAACCGTTGTTTTTTGCTTGCCCCTCCCTGTTCCCGCCACTGGTGTTTTTACAGTGAAGTAACATTTCTCAGTTGTTGACAATATTGCTTAATATTTCCCATAACTCGTCTCTCCAGAATCTTCATACAAAATTTTTAAAGCAAAAAACGTATTTACAAAACAGTATAGTTCAACTATTGTAGATTTATGTTTGCCAAAAAGTGACAACTCTAAAGTGTGTAAGTTATCATACAATCATCCACCCGGAAAGTATTTCACAACCACATCAAAACAAAAGTAATCCAGTTTGTTCTTAGTCGCAACTAAATTTATGGAAATCACCACTTCAGTATATGCTCCAATAAAGTGAAAACATGTACTGATTAACCTGCGTCATTGGAATCGACTATCATCTCAAAACATGAGAATGTAGAACGTTTCATTCCTCCTTCATGCAGTGGATGCACTTAGATATGATCATAGTCCTCACAACAAGTTTAATCGCCAATTTCCGATAAGTTATAGATTGAACAATTTGTAATCATACAATTATCTAAAAATGACGACGTGGAATGCTGAAATATGATAAAACGTGACGAAAAAGTTCGTCCTGGTCTCAATTAAACTTTTTGTTTGGATGACGTGACCCACGGTTTGTGAAATATAGTAGATTAAAATTTATTTGTTTTTGGTCAACTTTGCAGAATCAAACGTAAGATGCTATTAAAATATGTGCTCTTTAAATATTAAAATATGTGCTCAACACATCGCTTCACAGATTTTTAAGGTTTTCTGCATTGTTCTTAAAATTCAAAATAATCACATATTCGACTAACAAACATGTTTTTCTGAAAAGCACACGTGTTAACACAAATGTTTTGTTTTTTGGAAATGAACTATTGAAGACTACTTTATCGGATGAAAAAATATTTACTGTAAAAGAAACTCTACTAGTTTTGTACTTTTTTGAACGGCAAGATGGCGCTCACTTTCACGGATAAAATAAAAATATATCTAGTTTCATGTTCTCTCGACAAAGGAAAATTACGTGAATAAAAAAAAATCAATAAAGTTCAAACTGATTACACAGTTCCTAGTCAAAATGCGCTTCATTCTTGTTGATAGTTGTTGCAGAAGTTCGTGAAATTGTGAACTGCTATTGATGAAAGCTCAACTTCTTATGAGCAAATTTGCAGATGTATGTTCTGTGCAGAAATATATCTATTCGTAGTATTGGTGTGATCCGTAGTGATATTTCTCATTCTGCATCAAAAGAAAAGAGAAAGCTTGGCACAATTTGCTATATGACGGGGCACCACCGCAGCGCATCAGCTTTGTGTTTGATGTCATAAACTTCCAAAATGGAAAAAATGTATATGCAAAACAAAGTACGGCCCAGTTTTCTTATTTCGTAGCTTCTCCGGGCCATTTATTGATAATGTCGAATTCCTACCTTGAAATCTCCGCGGCGTCGAGTTATCAAGAAGTCCGGTTCTTCCACTTGGGATCGATCGAGCGCGTCTTTATTCAACTGCAAGAAGTTGTCGTAAATGGTGGTGTTGTTAAACATCTGAAAAAGAATAATTAGTTCAGTTTCCACTCATCAGACATGTTTACTAAAGGAAAAATAAATATCATGTGTAAAAATCTGTAAATTGCCACATGAAGGACACTGCCACCTTGCAGTCTTCCAAATTTCTATTATTTAGGCAGAACTCTCAGCTACAGCTGTTCTCACACAACAACGAAGTCCTGAGATCACTTGTCATCTTGGCAATGAAAGCTCAAGCTTTCCCAGTTAGTCATTCAAATTCCAAGCTAGGCACTTGTTCGGATAAAAGGGCAATGAAACATTATGACACCAAGGCAGTGCAAAAAAAAAAATCCAAACAATTATTAGTATAAATCTTTTCTACACTTTTTAATTCGCGGACCATGGAAGATTTGAAGTGAGTTCCCCTTTGACTTCCATAAATACCCATTCCTGAGTTTGTTCCCATTATTTCCCGCGTGCAGTATATTTTTATTTCTGTGATTACTTTTTCCAAATAATGATTGTGTCGTGGCGCTACACAATCATTATTTGAACAATCTTATACCCGCTACAGTCGTGGTGCTACAGAACTGCTGTAATTATAAAGCATCATCAAAATACTATCTCCAAAAAAACTGCGACGGCCTGGCTTTTGTACATTGCTTGTGCTTTTGTTAAATTCATGATGCATTCATGTTACATTTAGTTATTTTTGTTTCAGATTGACTGGAAAAGTCTTTGTATTAAATTTGGGGATGCTGAGCAAAACTTTTACATAGGAGGAATCAGAAATTAATCAACCTACCTACAAAGGCTAAGTTACAGGAAGGACGTTCACTACTTCCACTGCTGCGGAAGCCTGGGTTCCGGACAGAAAGGCGGCCTGCGTAATAAACGCGGTGTATGAAGGAAAATATACCAGGGTGTTCAAAAAAGATGAATCCATTGCATTATCGCTATAATTTCAAATCATGTGTTGACCCAGGCTTCTGTTTTCCAGGTAAATCATACCCTGCTTCAAGGGATTATGCAGCAAGATCTTCCGTGCAGAAGAGGATCAAAATTGTGGAGGTTTATTTGGCGACGAAGTCAGATTGTCCAAACTCAACTACAATTTCGGACAGACTTTCAAGAAAGGAACTCTCTAACCGCAGATTCACAATAAAGCGCCTCCTGGGCAAGTTCAGGGAGACGGGAAGTGCACAGGATAACACTAAAGCTCGCAATGGCTGGCAACGGACAGTCAAGACAGAAAATCACATCGTCACTGTTAGACAATTATTCAAATTTGAATAAGGATTGAAGATGCGTACTTGACGGGGAAATCGATTTCCTAGTAAAATGCTTTGTGAGCTGATTCAGCTGTTTTGCTCTTGTGGTACTTCGAAACTTGAATGTTGATAATTGCAGTCAGAATCCTCGCAGAATTATGAAAACACAGATTGGCAGACAGACTCCTCGAATGTCTCTACTTCTCTTGTCAAGTACAATGTATTCGACATTTTTCGAAACTTATCGGCTAAACAAGGACATCAAAAAGACAAAAATATTGATTTGTTGCAACCTCAACCTCTGTGTGACGTATCCGTTTTCCGAAGCATCCTAGGCCCCCCACCCCATCTGGTTTAAACCTACACTTCAACGTTATCACTCGATTTTCAAAGTAATCTTGAAATGTACTGTGACGTACTTGCATTTTTGTACCACAGCCCTCGTAAGGGATGACGCAAGGTCGCCGTCGTCTGCGATATCTGTTGTGGCCACTTGACCAGTGGTAGAACTGGCATGTGCACTTCGAAACAGGTTCAGGTTGTCGCGTCCACAATATTTGCGAGTAAACCTTCACTGGCAAATAATCCTTGTTGCAGGAGACGACGAAGGAAGTTGCGTTGCATTCCACAGAGCAAGGTTCTGCAAAGTTGTTTTCAGGAACAACGGTATAGATTGAGTGCGCTCATGTTCCAACAACACTTTCAGCAGTATAACAGCAGCAGCTCTCACCTTTGTAAATTTCGCAATGTTTCCCTTGGTACGATGGGCGACAAGTACAAGTGTAGGAATCTCCCACCATCGAGCAAGTACCACTGTTTCTGCATGGCTATTTTTTAAAGAAATTGTCATTGCTACCAATCAGTCGATGCATATTTGTTATGAAGTGAACAGTCTGTGGTGCTACGGTCAAGACGAAAACCGCATAGGCTGTTCTTCCGCTTAGGTTCATTAATTTCGCGGCATCTTATTTAAAGATGTTTGGCATCCACTTTTCCAGGAAGGATATGCTCACATAATTAGTTCTGATTGAATAGGACAGGTGGCGGATTTATAAACATTTATTTTTCAAACCACAAAATCGAATAATATATGACGCTCAACACGAAACCCCACACTGTTCCAAATCTAAATAAGAATTAGTGAAAATAAGCAAATGTGAAGGAATATCATATTGTAGATCACGTGATGATAGTGACCAACATCACGCACCACAAAAATGATGGGGGCATTCCAAGAAGAAAAATGAAGCATTTGTCGGAAATCTCCTACAAACCAGAAGAACTGACCGAATCAGCGCAAGGGTTTGGGTCTTCGCATCGTTTCCCAGTTCGTCCACTCGGACACGAGCAATGAAATCCAAATCGCGTGTCGTAACATTGTCCGCCATTGCATGGGTTACTCATTGTTTTGCATTCATTTTCAATATCTAAAACAAAACAAGTGTACAGTTTTACAACATTTTGCTAGAACCCAACATAAATAAGATTCTTTGCACAATGTTGGGGCCCACAAATTTCTGGACAAAAAGAATTTAGCAGTTAGCACTATGGCTTTTAAAAATGAGAGAGTGTTTACACTAGATCTAAAACAACCATTTTTGCGGACAGCCGGACACTGTTCTTTTGAGCAATAACCTTTTTCGTCCTGGACTTTGAAGCTGTCGGTGAGTGTGTTGTGGTGAACACGGGCAAGATCTTGTAAGTAGAGATTTGGGTGACCAACAATGCATTGTGTGGACGCCACCGAGTGGAAAAGCAACTTGGTGGACAGTTGTTTAAATATAAGGCAAGGCGCCACTAAATGTTTTCGCACTTCCGGTAGTCAGCGGGGAGGCTTCAATGCCATCATTGATATCCTTTCGCACTGCAGATTCAGTAGTCAATTTCAGTAGTACTGAGATTTGTGTTGTGATTTAACCCCTTGTATTTTTCCACGTATCCGTGAAAATTCCATGAACAACGATTTTTAATTCGTATAGGGTCATACTGATAACAAGTAAGTAAGAACCTTTATACCTTGTAAACATCCTTTGTAACATGGTGATATCAAGTCAGACAGGCCTAAACAAATGAGAGTAGTAAGCGTTTTGCGCCAAACCTGAGATTGCATTAAACTGAGAAAAAATTTTGCGTTGAAGANTTAGAAAACCAANGAACAATCAGCGACGTAACCGAAAAGAAATTGAGTTTCTTCAAACTTTAGTGCCAATCCTGAAAACCACTCTGATAATTCTGAGTGAATGAAAATACAGGTATAAAGAGGTGTTAATGCAACACGTTAGGTATCAACCGAAGATTTCAAAAATTTGCCACAAGTTATACTGGTTAAGGAATGTTGCGCTGTTCTGAAACTATATCAGTATGGATGATCAAGGTTTTCATCTTATGTTAGCCAAAAGGGTCAAAACTCCTTGAAGACTCTATTTGGGCAAACGCGTCACTCAAGCGGCATTGCTCATGTGAATTTTTTGAAAAAACATTAGTAGCGTAGTCTTATGCTACTATTCTTATTCTTACGATCATGGCAATCCTAACATGGATGCCGCTTGGGAATCACTGCTGAAGGAATCACTATCGAGAAACAGCCCAAAGCTACTCGAGATCAATACCAGAACTGAGCTACAGCCGGTGGAGCGTTCTTTTGAATGAGTGCGTTGGAGATCTGCACATGAAAAATTTCCTTCACGAGAGCAGCAGAGAAGATTGATGATTTGATTCCCAATTTCGACCAACTGTACATCTTGCAAGCGATGGAGGCGTACCTACTACTGTACAAAACGCTCCCAAAGCGCGGCTGGAAAAAGGCCTCAAAACCCTTTTCAAATGCTCCATCGTTGAAGGTCTTCTTAAAGGACAGCGTTTCCAATCTCATGAAATCCCTAGGTTCACGAAGTGAGTCAAATCAAATAACATTCAAATCACAATAAAACGTGAAAGGATATTACGTTTATGGCTAAATGAACATGACTCATGTGAAAACCACCACTGCAGGAATCACCATCGAGAATAAGTCCAACGGAACTACGTAATAATAAAAACTAAAAATGACCTAAAGCTGGTGGAGGGTTCCTTTGGTTGAGTGAGCTGCAAAGTTCGAAAATTCTCTTACCACAGCAGCAGAGAAGGCTAATGGTGTGTTCCCAGCTTCGATCTACATCTTCAAGGCGGTATCAGTTTAACTGCTACACTAGGTATGTGGCCAAAGGACGTATTTAGCCGCTGGAAGATTCCAACACCTGAGGGCACAGACATTTTTTGGAAGCTTCATTCCTGAAAAAGCGTAACGTTGCTTTCTGTCACCTCAAGTCAAACCAAGGCCCGAGTTCTGCATTCTATCTTCCCGGACTTCTTTCCCGGATCCTGTAAGAACCGCAGAAGCCACTGTATGGTGGCTTTTGCGCACGGTTTTTGCGATAACTCGCGAACCACTGAAACTACGTNGACAAAGAAATGTTTTCGAGCGATCTTTCACNTGAGCATATGAAACAGTATGTCTAGATTTGACATTTTTGAGACAAATGCAGTTTTAGGCTTTTCGGAGGCGAATTTTTGGCAATTTTTGGTCATCTTCAAGAAATCGGCTTGACGCTTACCTGTTAGTTTTCCCGAAACGGTTTTGTTGGCTTGGACAATTTGCGAGTACCCCAACTAACCAAAAATACCAATGAAAATCACTCTTAATTGTATTTTGGGGAAATAGTTTGGGCGATAAAGGCATTTTTTATAAAAACATATCCAGGGGTAGATATTTAGAATTTAGGGGCCCGAGGCAAACTCTCAGAAAGGAGCTCCTAAACGTAAAGTTGTTGAGCGGCCCCCTTTGGCACATTTGCACATAATTTTTGCCTCATTTTGTAAACATATGACTTGCTTCAAAGCTTGTTAAATGTGGCTCTAGAGTGGTTCATAAGTTTTTAACAACACAATGCAAAAACTATGTGCGAAACTCTCAAAGGTGGGCCCGCGGTATCTCTGAAAAAGGAGGTCCCGAGGCGACCGCCTCGTTCGCCTCCCCTAATATCCACCCCTGGACATGTCTACACCCATATCGAGTCCATCATCCACCCGCTACTTCCTATGGAGTAAGCAGATTTCCGGCACGGGAGATCAACGGGACTGTGTTTATTGACCTGTGTTTACGGGACTGTGTTTATTATTAAGGAAGGGCGGGACTGTGTTTATTGATCTCACGGTAGCATATGGAACCGCATGGCACTGCAACCTTGCCTGCAAGCTACTCAAGCTGTTGTGTGACAGTCACATGCTCGGTATAATCATAGAGCTTGTTAAGAACCTCGGTTTTACACTGGTCACCAGCAGTAGTAAGAGAAGCAGGTTGCAAGGTTTGAAAAATGACGACCAACTGGGGTCAGTTCTGGCAATGGCTCCTTTTCGACATCTACTTCTATGACTTGCCAACTACAGTTTCCAAGACATATGCATACGCTGATGACATGGTTGTTGTGCATGCTAATGAAAACTGGCAGTCACTATAGGAGGTTCTGTCCAAAGACAATGGCGACTGCAGCAGCATACCTCCGAACCTGAAAGTTGTTTAGCCCCGGTCGCTTTAACCGTGGAGTACTGCGCTCCTGCTTGGTATCGTAGTGCGCACACTCGCCTCATTGATTCATTTACCAATGGTGCACTGCGAATTGCATGACCCCGACCTGCACCATCAAACAAATGCGGAGGTCCTGGAAGGCATCCGACATGCTGAATTTTGCCGCAAAAGGCTACACTGTCTCTTGCATGTCTAGCTTAGGAACATGAACGTCTGCTCCGTGTGAACTCACGAGTCCAGCGCCTGGTGAGCAGCAGAAGTAGCTGAAACCGATGCATCCATTTGTGCCTTTCGTGCAGGGACTGCTCGAATCCAGAAACGGCAAAGCCGCCCATTGGACGAACAAAAAGTGGAACAAGGTTTGGATGGAAATCAACACCGGACTCCGTGGTTTCATACCTGAGTGTCAGTACCATCACTGCTGTAATGTCCCTCCAAAGACCTCATGGACCGTGCTCAATCGCCTTCGTACTCTTGCGATCGGAAAGCCCGAGCGGCAAGTGCGCAAAGCTTCACACTGTGGCAGCAAGCAACAATACGGATCACGTGCCGCGATCACTCTTCGCGTACCCTAGTTATTACGTTCAATCGTTCACATGTTAGCATCAGCAGAGATTACACGCCACAATCGCTCCGTTATTGCTTGTTCGTGCCACATATATATGGGTGTTATTCTTCGCCCACATCCCATTCGTGGTGAATCGCACATTCAACGCAATGCCAACCGAGAGTTTGCCACAGTACATGTACACATGGGATCTGATTCCATCAGTGGCCTGCAAACGTGGCCCTGAGGAACAAACCGCAGATCATAGGTCCTGGAATGACCCATACATCGACCTCATAAGGGACATATGGCGGATTTACATTATGAAACTATGAACTGGTGTCTCAATGCATGCCCCGAAGTCTAACTCGGTTGAGGGTATGAGCACAAACATCTGACTAAACGACATGACGACAAGTAACTTTTTCAGGACAAAGCATGACGACTCCGTCATTAGAAACAGCGAATGTTCCTGATAAAAAACCGAAAGGGTTGAACAAATGACATGTGGAAGTTCACATCGGTTGGTATGTAACTAATTACTAACACATTGTCATTGTTTGCAGTCACAGGATTAGTGAACAATTGCAGTTGGCTCATTAATGTTGACATTGGTTCAGAAGTTGCGCACGTAAACAATATTTTTAGGCTTGTAGTATTCTGTATTTTCGCTTCTGTTATGTTTCGGAAACTATTACTTTGCGATTAAATTGCCATTCGCTTCAAGTTTGTTAATTGGTTCTGTCTCAGCTTTCCTTTTTGTTTCTATAAGAAATTTTCGTTGGAAACAAGATGCAGAAACGTAGTTCCACAGAACTCGCAAAATGCGGAATAGGCAAAATATTGTCAAGTGAGCGTTGAAAACCTTGTCAATCTTTAACACTCACAGATTTCGAAAACGCTAGCGTCGTCACACTTTCAATGAACGAAAAAAAGCTTTTCGAAAGGATTCGAGAAAGTGTGCTGTAGTCAGTGCCGTATCAGCTCAACTCAGGCCCCCCCCACAATGCTTACAGGGGCCCCCCTAATGGTGGTTTTTAAAAAAAGTTTTCGACGTTATGATACATCTCGAGGCCGAATGGCTTTCAAAACAAAATACCTTAATTGCAAACACAAATTTGGCAGAACCAGGCCCGTAGCCTGGTTTCAAGGTTTGGGGAGAAATACATTTTTTGGGGGAAAATATTTTTGCTTTATCATATGTTTAAAACAAATTTTTCTTGGCACAACTAAATTTGGGGGGGCACAAAGAAGAGTTGGGAGTAACAGCCTCCGAATGACCCCCGTGTCTGCGGACCCGGTCAAAGCATGTGCGCCGCGATGAAAGTTTTCTTTCAATAGCGCAAATTGACAAACTTTACCATGAGCTTAAGTGAAATACATATGCTTATAAAGCGTGCGCATTGGGCTTATTACTGGCCGAAATATGCATGCATAAGCCTTGCTGATGTCTGGACTTTTAATCGTCTGGTGCATGGCACATGTTTAGATTAATAACATTTTGTATCTCAAATCGCCTATAAATGTTAGCAAATATAGACTAAGGCCTATGTGGACGCAGCCGCTAGCATCCATAATCCACTAACTGCACTACTCTGTTTTGGGACAACCCCCAAAATAGACTCTTCTAACTACACAATTAACTCCATCTGGTTGTCTGAACAGCAGGCTGCGCAAATGTGTAACTTTGTTCGTAAGCACCAAAGTCATCTTGCTGCTGTGCAGTACAAAATGAGAGAAGACTATCTGGGTTAGACGTAGTAGTATGCCTGCAACCAGAGGGGGGCATTCGGGCAATTCCCCCCCCCGAAATTTTCACAAACGTATGTATTTGTTAGGTGCAGCAACAAGTTACATCATTTTGCCCCCCCGAAAATACCAGTTGGTTGCGGCCCTGCATAGTAGCCTAAATTTGTTACACTTCAGCAATCACTACACAAAACACGTTGATGAGGTGGAAGTCTGACTTCTGGACGTATCCAACTGGGCATGTAGGGGGGGCCGGATAAATGAACGCGAGGCATATCAGGGCAAACTCGTGACCATGAGCCCCCCGAAACGCTTAGCGCAAGTGCGCAGTTCGCTCATGTCTGATCTTTTGCCTGCAGAGGCAGGTTGCCAAACTTGCTAGCGTATCGTTGTATTCTTGATCTTTATTGCGTAACAATAACACGGCAATTAAATCTTCAAATGTTCACTTCAAGCAGTGTTGCCAACCTTGCGTTTTCCCCTCGAATTTGGGCTTGTTCTTTGCGGAGTTGCGTTTTTTTTGAAGACTTGCGGTTTACTTGTTTTTGGGCTTGTTTTAATTGAAATTTGCTTGTTTTTTGTGGATTGTTTTTCTTTTAAAATTTATGGCACTTTTCCTGTTTCAATTTCCTGCTAAAGGCAATTTGGGCATTTTTTTGTGAAAATGTGCTCATTTTGGGCTTGTTTTTTCGGATGTGCCTCCCTGTTTTTCTATTTAATTTTCCTGCGGATTTTTTATTTTGTTGACGTTTCTTGCCAAACGCATGTTGAGCTTGCTTTTCGGTTAAAATATCTATTTTGGGCTTGNTTTTTAAATTTACTTGCTTAATTTTGCAAAATAACCTGGCATCANTGACTTCAAGTTACGGTAGTAGGCGTTTTGNCTCATGTGACCAGGGCTCCGACTGAGGGTTTTTTTCCACCCAGATCTGTTTTTTTNGATGACCTGTGTGTATAGGTTTAATTATGAAAAATCGGGAGAAATCTGTGTTTTTTAAAGTGATAAATTCATCAGCAGNTTCAATGTGTTCAACAATAAGAAAATAACTTTAAATTACAGTGTTTACATGCACACATCAAGNGAGAAAGCATGCATATNGGATGACGCAGAACGCGTTCAATCGGTTTCATATTCTCATATAATATCATTGTCAGGGTTATATAAGGGAAGGCAAGCGAGGCACTTGCCTCGGGCCCCCCTTTGCAACTNTAATGTGTAAAGTACCTTGCTTTCAAAGGGGCCCAACAGCAACTGTAATGCATNCATAAGCACTTTTCTTTCAAAANGCCCCTAATTTCACTGATTTCTAGTGCTTCATATTTCAATTTGGGAGATCGAAGTTTTCTCTGGGGTATTTAGTGGTGANGGGACTGAATTTTGGGCCCCCTGTGACAGCGTGCCCCCACCAATTGGGAGGTATGGAGTGCGGCTGATACCGCTCTGGCTGTAGTTATATGTTGCATCTTAGTTTTGAAATTCCAAGATGGCAATTCATATGTTTTTTTTTCTGCGTATGAACAGAAATTAGGTACAAGTCACCTTCCTCCATAATGCAAACCGTCAGTCCGTTAGGAACGTAAGTTGAGCACTCGCAACTCGGCGATCCGTTCGGGGGAAGGACGCATCCGGTTCCCTTGCGCCAACAATTCTGCGAAAAGCAAATACTGTTGCATCATCCGAGCGCTTGAGAAGAAGCACAGCCGAAAAAGCAGCTTTCCAATCCAGTGATAAAGTAGTGAAAACGGGCTAACATATACGCAGCTTAAGGGAGAAAAGCTTTTAAAAGGAAAAAAATTCAAGACCGTAAACATGCAGAAATACTTTAGGGCTATTTTCAGTTACGTAAAAAAAAATTTCTTACTTTGACACCTCATGCAACTATTTCCTAAACGATTTACCAACAAACAGATAAACCTTCAATTTGAGGGTAAAGTTTTGAGTTTGTATTGTTCTTTCCGATTTTCCGATTAAACATATTGGTCAGAGCCAGGTATTACTTTAATGGTACAGCCTAGACTTCGTGCGCAACCGCGCTCATCAACCAACAATAGAGTATACAAAAAATAAGCCTAAACCAATATTATTTTAACAAAGAAACCAGGTTAAAAATGCATCA
>JGI24021J15306_10003204_pt1 | contig 18318 bp, 18 predicted proteins | sample Ectturendosymbi1_FD_15306 | JGI IMG/M metagenome (IMG submission 15306)
AACAGCCGCCGCTACACATCCGTCCAACAGCTGCCAACAACCACACCTACGATCGTCGATGATGTCATACCTGGTGACGTCACGGAGCCGTGGTTGCTCACGTCGGATTGGTTTCGCGTTGTCTTGATGGTTGGCGATTGCAGAGGACTCCCTGCAAACATCAGGAAAAATAATTTTGTTTGTTTTTCCACAAGTGATTTCCTCAGTACTTGACAGATCAGTAACGACCAAACAACAACCACTTATGTATCTGCGTAGTGAGACCTGATGAGCTGTGGCACATCACCGTGCTGCGGTAGCACATCACACACCATCGTGCTGCGATAACACATCACACACCACCGTGCTGCGGTAGCACATCACACACCACCGTGGGGATCAGATCAAGTCTACTGTGTATTGACTGAGTCACATCAACTGAAATGACTGTTACGCTTCACTGATCACCGATCACCCGCCATTTTATTCTGCGCGAGGGAAGTCAAGAGAGGCTCAGAAACCCACCTTGCCCCAGATACCCACCTTGCCAACTCGGATGTGAACTCGCTGGCCTGGTGTAGAACGACTCGCCATCATTCTCCCCCCCACTGTCCATCCCGTTGTTCTCTTCAGTCGACATGCTGCTGCCAGAAGACTTTAACCTTTTTGACTGCGACTGGCTACAAGAAAGGAAACGTCAGGAAAAGTAACAAAAATATTTGCCAACCGCTGTTTACAAAATCTGAAATAGTTTTGAGGCCAAGCGGCTCCAGCGACACTAAACTATTCAGCTGTTTTTGCCGAAAACACGTTGGAAGCAATTAATGTCCAGCAATCCTTTACTGAAAACGACATTCCATTCCAAACAGCAGCCGGTTAAATGGAATGAATCGTTACAGACAATCTTCAACTTGTGACCTCACCTGGTTTGATGACGTAACACAAGAGGACTGGCCGGAGGAATGCGGTTGTCATGGTGATGGTTTGGATAATAATATGGACTGTCAACAGTGTTGTTTAAAGCCAGTCCGTGAGAATCTCCACTCATGATGGGAACTGAAAAGAGGGTGTGGATAAGTGTGAGAATAAACGCGCCGTGTAGGTATCATCACGTAATGAAAGAAAAGTGTGACAGAGGGACATTAACTACACATAGATACGTCCACACCCACAGTCGCGGGGTACATGGGGGTACCGCCCACGAAACACTGATAAGGGGACTAAACATTTTTATGTTTTGAGGGGGAAACGCTGTCGCTGAAATTAGATCTTACACACAAGATCTTTAAGAAAGTGAAATTTGAGTTTGTCAGTAAATGTTTATGAAGACAGAAGAAGGTATAATATGACTGACGTATAATATGATTGTGAAAAACAAAAACAAAATCTTTTTTTTTAATCGATGCGCAAAGCTGATGGGGTGAGAGTTGAAAACGACATGAGTGGCCCGAAATCATTGTGACGTCTAGCACCTGAACAAAGGATTTGCATATTTAGGTCGTGACTGCAACTTTGATACAACACAGAAAAACTAACATGACGGGCGTTTAACATCGATATTGACCAGATCTCTTCAAACCAACCATATGTAGCGACATTATCCAAGTGCAGCATTTTTCGTAAACTAATAATATCTTTCAGAAAAGTGTGAAAATTTCGCCTTTTGAAGACTCCGCGACGTAAGGTATTTGTTTCTTGAGGTTAAAACAAAAGACACATAAACATTCCTGCCCGTACTTTGTACAATGTTTTTTTTGCTGTCTCCTTCCCAAACAACGTTTCTACGTTTTACACCAGTCGAGCTTTTCATTTCTCACCAAGGTCATCCCTTGGTCACGTACATAACATGTTTTTCTTTCTTATTTCACAATGTAACATAACGTGCTTCGATCCGACTACGTCATCCTATTGTTACGAAGAGTGGTGAGGTCACTCACGTTTCGCGACTTTGTAAATTTCTCGAACGCCGAACACTCCACTTGTCCTGAAACATCTCGTTGCTCCAATGACTGAAAGCATGAAACAAACTGGTCATAACTGGCCCGAGATAGAACGCAGTGTGTTGTGTACAACGTCACAGGCACAGGGAAAGGAAAATACCATCCGAGGCACCGACAGATCATCACAGAAACGTCAAACAGGCAAAAAAAGTGAAACAGCAGCTTCTCCAGTGGGGAAGCCGAGGGAGGCCACTCCCATTTGACGGTAATTTAGTTTTTATAATGAAATTCCCCACAAAAAATTGTAAATGCTTTGATCGCAAAAAAACATCTTTCACCCGTCGTGGTTCCTCAGCTTTATCGCTGGTCTGACAAACAATTCTTTGGCAACAACAGAAGATAATTCAGTTCGTCAAAACCCATTACGTGATAAACAGCAAACCTATTTGTTGACCCCATGCAAACAAAGCTCCTATTGCTAATCTCATAATATCAATGAGAAAACATCGGGAAGGATCTGCTGGAATTAAACATATTCCAAATTTTGTGCGAAACCTCAATTGTTCAAAGTCGTTATCTTCAAGAATCTTGATATGAATGATAAGTAGAATTTGTAAAAATAAAACCCTGATCCATGAATATCAGGTAGCTCTTGGAGAAATAATCAAACCTATATCTGAAAGAATGAATGGTGGAGTTTGAAGATGCCATGCATTGCTATACTGACAGCATCTTCCAAGGCTGTTCAGTGTTTTCATGCGGTACATCGGCGTATTGACGTTCGGATGGTTGCCAATTTCATTGAAGAAAGTCTTGTTCTACCGACTTCTTTTTCTTGCGTATAAACCATTAAATGTAAAAAATGTTAAATTCAAGTAATTTCGTTTGTAAGAATTTACTTCGCCAACAGAGGTTATTAGAAAGTAGCCACCGCCCCATCTGCTTTCAAAAATCAGTTTTTGCTTCACCCCCAACAAGAGCAAAACGGGGTTGGTGGAAAAGGTTATTCTAACTAATTTTCAAGCACTTAATGAATGACGAAGTTAGTGCAAAATTCGTGAAAAACATTAAAGGACAGATATTTGTTGTACTTCAAAGCTACGATCAGGTGTTCTGCGTTACAAGGTTCATGTGCAGATGAAATTCCAAAAACACTGCTCAATTTTTTTTTAAATTTTGGATGAAATAGTTTCATCAAAACTGCGATTTATAACTTTTATTTCATTTTTCATGCTTATGATTGTAAAAAGAGGCGTTTCATGAAAGATACAGGAAATTATCTGCTCGGTAATAAACATTTTCCAAGGTGTTAGTCAACAAAACGCGGTTCACTGTCAAGTTCATCGGAAAAAGTTCCGCCAACTTCGTATTCGTAAATTCAATGTTAGCGATGCGGCGCAGGACATCGGAAAATAGACAGCAAATGATATTTGATCTTACGCGACCTGGAAATAGGTCAGAAAACTCATGACGCACATAACTGATCGGATCTTTGCAAAAGAACAAACGTCTTGACACAAAGCCTTAATATCTTTGGTCATCTCTCCGAGCTGCACTGACCAGTGAATTGGTCATAAGCGGTTCGTTCGGATCAATCTTTACAACTCTCTGGTGGTTTCACGAATAAGGGCTCGAATTACAATAAAGTGATGGTTGCACCGGGCCTTGCTATTTCATACTTGAAAAAGATTTTCCTGGATTTCCGCATAGATTTGTTCTTGAAGCTCATCACCAGAAAGCAAATGGCCGACTCTAAGTGACAATTTGTAATTTAATATTATGACAACCGTATTCTGTCCACTAAGGACTACAAATGGTTAGAATGGGATATTTCAGGAAATGTGATGATATCGAGTTGCTAACGGTCAGTTCCCACAACGATTATGACGAAGACAATTGACCCTCATGCAAGACAGAATGCGTTTGCTCGTTCTTATGAATTACGATGCTCAGGCTTACCGTTGTTTTTCTAGAAAACTGTTATATGTCGCTACTCAGCAGTTTGAAGGATTGCCTTAACGTGCCATAAAAAGGTTTTCAAAGTGATTTATTTCAAATGCTGTCATGCATTGCAGTCACATACTTAATATTGTAAGTGTGCAAGACTTGAATGAAAACCGATAACATGCTGCTTCACACGCGCAGAGGCAGATGAAACAAGTGTTTACATTACAAAAAAGCACTTTTTCCGCAGTAAAGCAGGCGTGAAGTTTATCTTAAAAAGACCTTGAAAGTTCATTTATGAGTGAAGTGATCCAACCTGGGGTTACCAAGGGTCAGGGAACTTCCGAAACATAACCTTAAACAAAGAACAGACCCAATCCTGATGTTCGCTCTCACAAATCTTTGAACAGCACAGCAGGTTAGCGAGAAAGCGCATTTCCTCGCTTGTGCGTCGCCAACGCTCTGCGCAGCGAGACCTCCATTTTGTTTGTAAACTTTGCGCAGAAAGGCCTCGTGTGCAGTGAAGCGGAACCAACGCGCAGCAAACAACAATCGTGCGCGGGGCGAACATGTTTCGCACAATAAGTTTTACGCCGGACTGGTAGATTCGTGTCAGCAAAGTTTGAACACAGCAGATTATGAAGCAACTGAAGCTATTTGTACTTTAACTCCGTATAATGCAAAACAAATTCTATTTTCAGTTTTTCTATTGAATTCTAGAAAATCACCAAGTAAATGACTACAACCGTCCCAGTACCCGAGGCATAAAAATATCACTTGTTGAAGAAACGGACGGTTCGAAATAATATCAACTCATGCTTTCTTAATTTTCAAACCTTTTGATGGTTCTTCGCGAAGGGTGTCCTCTTCTTCCTGGGCGGAATCTTCAGTTGAATCTTCATCATAAAAACGTACAGTGAGTTTTATTCACAACAGAGACTAAACAATTTCTTTAAATCAACCGAATGGAGACGTATAAAATAAAAGCTTGCTTCTAACGATTTTATACAACGAAAAAATCAAGCATTTTAAAACGCATTCACATCCACAGGGGGTAGAACAAGCACATTAACAAGGCCTTCTCAAGATTGCCATCTTTATCGTTCATCAATAAATAGCAGAAAAAGAAATAGACTCCTTTCGTAATGATCACGGCCATAACATCTCACCTTCTTTGACGTAATTAGCAAGGTAGAGGTCAAGCTCTTTGATCGTGACACTTATATGATAAGGCTGAACGCACAACCCAGCATTCTGGCCACAAGAGTGAGATTTTGATAATCGTTCTCCATCTGTTGACTCCAACGGAAGTCCACGGAAAAGAATAATCATCACCAGATCAAGACGCCACACCTGACGGAATGAGAATATCTTTCGAAGTAACGTATTTGCATCGTAATGTTTGAGTTGGCTTCCTTGCCTTTGAATGTGACTTTACTGTGAGCAGGTAAGCTGCGATTATTTGAAAAATGTAATACATCATCCAAGTTATGTAATCAAGCAATTGGCCTCAACAGAGGTAATCAATCAGCAAATCTTTAATGGAAAATCGAGAGTGACAACCGGATGAAAAATCGTACAGTACATTTTTTACAAAAGAAGCAGGAAGACAAGGAAGTCGCAATGAAGTAAAAATGTTGGAACAGAATATAAAATGAAAGCAAAATTTAACTGCAAAACGCGGTAAACTGCGACAGAACGTATTCGTCTCGAGCTTCTGCAAAGATTACAATAAAGAAAGGCATGAAACGAACTCTTCTTTAAAATAATTCAAGTCGCAGACTGCAAAGCGTGAAAACACGGATCGCAGTATATCATTTTAGCATTTTTTTATTGATAGAACATCTCCGTAAATGCCGCCAAAAGGTCAAGTGGAATCGAGTGCTGAAGGTGAAAATTATGCGGGTTTGCAAAGTAACTACTGCATCATATCTTCTAAACCGGTGCTTCTCAAACTTTTCCATCTCGCGGATGCTCAAGTCGTATATTTATTTTTTGCGCACCCCGAATAGTGAAAACAATGACCAAAACAATAGACGACTTACACAAGAACGAAACACAACAAGCCTTTTTCAAGTCAACGCACACAGTTTTATCAGAAAATTCCGTGGACAGTGTGGACTGTTACATCATAACGGTAGTACTGGAGTTACCTGGTTAGGCCTAGAAGTGCATGTCAGACTACAGCTGTTGTGCGATTTAATCTGAACGTTGGCCCAAATGGGTGGATCAAAACAAGCGGATTTTCTTGATTGGATTTTGGTTTACGGACACCCTAAAACCCATTCATGGACCCCTAAGAGGTTCACGAACCCCAGGTTAAATTAAGAGACCCTGTTCTAAAGTAATGATGTCAGACTGACAGTGTGTAAGAACCACAACTGCGCCCACAATCATCTGCTAAGGAAAGGCAGACCACTTGAAAGTATTCCTCCAACGGTTTTCACTGACGCACACACACACAAAGTCATTGACAAGACAAAAATTTCTAGCGACACTTTGCTTCAGCGAGTTATTTCAGCAATTCAGCAGCGAGGCGCCTAATCGTTCTCAACCTGAAACCGCTTCCTGCACCAGCAACCTGCCACCTCACATAGCATCGCATATCAGTGAACTTGTCATGAGCCGCATCATACTCTGAAGACAAAGGTGGTAAAGTGACGCAATAATACCACCAAACTATTCAAAAACTTTATCGGAAACAAATATATTTCTGCCATTCAGGGGTCGGGGGACTTTTTTGGATATTACCCAAAAATTATTTCAAGAAAAATGAAATTACCCCACACTTACCACAATCAGTAGTGCCACTCCTAATGTTTTTCCAATAGATCTAGTGTTTTTTCATTTCATCTAGTGTTCTAGTGCTTTTTATGGCTATCTAGTGTTTTTTCTATGAGTGAGCTGAAGGTAATTAATTGCACAATGTTGTGTAATTGTAGCTGTAATTGAGACCTTTTGATTTAGTACAATTGTAGTTTGCTAAAAAATCTACCTAATTAAATCTTAAATTACGCAAGGCAATATAGTATAATCTGTTTGGAGTTAAACCGCTGCGAAGTCACTGTGGTCATCTGTCAAAAGTTTCACTAACCTGTACAAACAAACGCAAGAGTTGCTGCTTTCTCCCGTTTTCTTGTCTCTGGTTTACAATGAGTTGCACAATGTCTATGGTTGGCATTGCAAAGCATTTTCTGGGCATTTTCACTGTGTGCAAGTTTGTTTTTGTAATCTAGTGTTTTTTTGGTGAATTTAGTGTTTTTTATCATGACATCTAGTACTTTTCTGCAACAACAGAGTGTCAACACTGTCAACACTGACCACAATTATCCAAGAACCGAAACAAATTATACCCAAAATGAATGGCCGGACAAACATGTGAGAAAAAGTTTATTTAAAGGAGGATAGCTCATGAAAATATTTTACCCCATTTGGGGTAATTTACCCCTGTTTCCCGACCTCTGTTCTGCACCACGATAGAACCTCAAAGCTTAATCTTGAAGTTAAGAATCAACAATTTGACAAGCACTTGCAATGCATTGCACATAAACTGCTCAACAGCAACCACAGCTGAACACAATCATGTTACCTCGTCCTTAACTTTTACCACTCAACTCCGAGTAGTGATATTTGACAACGATTGAGGCAGTTGCAGCCACAGGCAGGAGGTTACATGACATATGCCCTACATGACCACCACGGCGTAACCACATGGACTTAATTTAACACATCAACTTGAGGTTAGGTCATCGTGCTGCTCCGATATATTATCAAGTACTGAAGGTCTGGGAAGAGGTTTCAACGCAGCAGCAAGGGAAGTCAGGTCATCTTTTCCGCGCTCCGCCAGTTCTTTGTGGGGGGTGGGGAGCAGAAAAAAGGGGCACAATCATAAAAATAAAAGGAAGGCAATCAACTGTCTTCAGTTGTAAGCAACCGCAGGTGGAAGGGCTCGTCAGCATCATCCACACTGAAGACAACTGTGGAATTTTGGAAAGCTTAAAACTGAAAAGAGCTGGATAATCATGAGCCGGTCAACCTCGTTATTTCGTTGTATTACTTTACTGTTTTCGCAAGTGCAACGCCAACTTGCGACTCACTCATCTTCACCCGTTCGATGGTTATACCTTTCTTTCGACACTACAGCTTCATTCTTGCCACACAGAAAACTTCTTTTTGATGCAAAGAAGCTCGCATTCTAGTCAGGACCACTTGCTCAGACAACAGCTTCAATAAGCTAGTGGAGAAAATTTGACAGCTTTGAATTTTAAACTTGCTTTTAGTTTTTTGTATTTTAAACTTGCTTTTGTTTTCCGGTTATTACCGAATTACCGAACTTTAGAAAAACATATTTGACACTGAGTATTGCAGGTAGATTTAGAAGTATCAGTCAAAAAAATATTCTTCAATAGCAACTACATAAAAGTACATGAAAAACACGAAAAAAATCAATAAAGAATGGCATGTTTCAAAAAAAGCGAACATTTTATTGTTGAGATTTGTGTGCAGAACACAAAAGGCTAGAGACAGTCATTACCGCAAGCTGGTGGCGCAATATCCCACAACGGTTATCGGAGAAAATTATTGCAGTTTGCGACAGTAGTCTTGGTGGAGCGCTGTGGCCCGCCAAGAAAAGATAAACAAATAACTTGACCGCATGTTAGCGACATCAGTTTGTAAACGCTTTCAAGCCAGCTTTTCATAACCTCTTCCTGCCTCAACATCACTTTGTTCATTGCAAGTATGGGCAAAAGCCCAGATCAGGTTGGGGAGCATGGGTGTCAGGTTGGGGGACATGGGCGTCTTTTCCCTCTTTTGGTGATGAATGGAAAGCTGACGAGTGTTTTGAAAGTGTACAATTGGGAGAGGTGTTGAGATTGGGACATGTTTATTACGCAAATGAAATTGCAAAACAGCTCATAAAGTTTTATGTGGCACAAATAGATGCAGGATATGCTGCTATGCTGTTCTAAAATCACTGACTCCGAAGAAGCGTTGCGAAACCAATAACAACGTGTGATGAAATCCACCAAAACATATTTACTGTGCTTCATACATGTAGTCTTTGTTGGAGGCTCATTTCAAAATTTAATACCTGGGCTTTGACTTTCTCTGCTGCGTCCTGTGTCCAAGTATCAATTATATTGCGGACTCTGCCTCTTTCAAACTAAAACATCATTTGGTAACACACCACACCAAAACACAAGATAAGCTGCATTTTCTAGAAACCCATAAAACTATGCATTGCAAGACAGAGAAACTCTGATTAAAGCTTTATATGAAGGTTTTCGATGACGTTTCAATGATCCCTTTTCAGCTCGACATTTTCTGCAACACGCATGAGCAACAATCTTTCCCAACAATCTGGCGCTACACATGTGCCACAACAACGAAGCAATACTTTGAAACGTAATAATGGTTATTATCATGACAAAAACGACCCAGACATCTCAACCACTTGTTCATTGCAACTGGTGCCAAGCATGAAAAGTGATGGAAAATTCTGGTTGGAATCTAAAGTTTCTACAGATGATTAAAGACCCTGCAGTCCTCACGGTAAAATGCAGGACTTATGACGAAGAATGCTGGCCAGGCGATGTGTAGCAATTTGCTTCTCTAGCTCAGTGATAAAAAGTTGGCCTGCCATGGCCAGGCTGCGGCAGGTCCTTCATCGACAGCGCAATTGCAGTCACAGACCTGGGTTTAGTGGAACTGGGAACTTAACTGAAGCAGCAGCGGTTGTAAGCGAAAAAACTTTGCCGCAACACTCCTCCTCGGGTTTTCAACAGTGAGATATTTCTATCAGCGGTTTATTGTAATATGGATTGTCAATGAGATCAAAAAAGTTATGCATTTCACAATAACACATTGCAGATTTGTTTATCGTGTCACTAATACTCACTGTAAAAATTTTATAGATGCAACGACTTCCAAATCACACACTTTTCGTCAACACGCCATGGACGGTCACCTCCTCTGATGTCTGACGACGTCCAACAGTTTGCGAAACAAAGTAGGGGGGAGTTGTGATACAATCGCCATGTGTTAAAAAAATAGTAAATCTGGTTTAAGCCATGAACAGGAAATGTAAGTCATGAAAAAAGAATCATGGCCTTGAAAGAGTTTTCTTTCACCAAAGACACCTCCTCTGTCCGCTCCTGACTGGTGCCTCAAATTTTTCCTTGCCTCCCTTGTCCTTCCCTGTGACCTGCAGCCCCTGTTTACAAACAAATCAGCTTTGCAGCTTCGCTCGATGTATGATGCGCACGGGTTCGTGGCTCAGTGTTTTGACCATGCCAGCAGCAGCATGTTCCAACCGTTTAACTGTCCTATTAAATGCGAACGCAGAGTTTTTATACGTTTTATGTGAATAGATCTACTTCAGAAATGATTGAATAAAGGCGTGCAGTGAGCCAGGAGGCAGTGCCTCTGCTGATTGTCGCTAAGAATCAAGACAATCACACGGAAATCCTGACGGAGCCTATGTGTTTTACGTCACGGCCTTCGCCGTAAAGATTTGTAATATATTGTGATGTAACAAATCAATGCCAACTGCTGACCAGATCGTTAAAATCCACAGGCAAGTTGCATCCAATCAACAAGTCTCCACAAAAGCGAAGCAAATTTTTTTAAAAGCATGTCGATTTCACGTAAATCTTGTTAAAACAGGATCATAGATTTTAGGACTGATGATACTTAGTGTTACGTGAATTCGATTTCCTATCAACAATTTGCCGATAAGATTCACTTATCTGTCACCTTATGAGAGACTAGTTACTTGAACACAGGTATGTACAAGTCCGATTCATCGCAAAGTCATGAAAGCAGAAGCACTTCGGCTGGTTCCTCGAAAGCTTGCAGCAAACCTACAGCTTTTGATTGTCGGCAACTAGCTAGTTTCAAAAAGAAATTTAAGGAAGTATATTTGTGCTGGACAATGGAATGAATGCAAATAGTGTTTTCGCGAGGACACTCGTTAGATTTGGGAGAATATTTGGAGGTTTGAATTTGTATTAAAAAAAAAGAAGATAACTTGCTTTTCTTCTACTTAATTGGTCGCCTGGCTCTCCTTTGCTTGTTTGAACTTACGGAGTCGACAGCAGGAAGTCCTGGGGGAGAAATTGGGGGGAGAAATTCCAGGGGGGGGAAATTCCAGATGGAGTCGCAAGAAACGTGAGTTTTGCGCAAAACCCTGCGCGTTGCAACTTTTGCTGCATTTTCCATCCGACAAATCGCAACTTTAGGTCAAATCAATAGTCAATCGCGAGACACGAGTGCTTCACTGATTCAATAATTTGCGCTGAACTAACTGCACGGTCGTTCTGAGCACTGCTACACCATTGCGATCGATTCATTGCAGCACGGAACCCCCGAGCTTTTTGACACTTGGTCGAACCAGGACATTGTGTTTGAAAAATTCAACACAGAGTCTGTGATAGAGGTTTTGGGTAAACAACGCAGAGATACAAATAAACATCAGGATTCGCGGAAAAAGTTGTGAAAAGAAAGCCTTTCAAATGTGCTGTGTACAAAAATGACATTGACAGCGAATGTCTGAAGTAGTCACTTGTTTGATGACCTAAAATTCGTGATGTCATAAGAAATGAACATTGCTGTTATTTTCAAGGCATGAAGTTTGACAAAAAGCGAATTGAACTGTCTCATGTTTCAGCAGGCTTGGCTTTGATTTCAAATAAAAAATGACTGCACAGTCAACATTACACCAGCCGCTAGTTTCCTCGTTCAGTTGGGAATCCAGAGCCCAAACGATGAACCGTGTCGAGAATGACACACATTGTGCAATGACGCGCATCAATGTCCAACCAAGTGTGAACATCAAGTGAAGCGTCATCTCAGAGGTGAAGTGCACAGGGCTGCTGTTGGGCGGTCGAGGAAGCAGAACTGGCGACGTGGAAAGTTACTGTCTAACCCTAAGATCGCTTGATCCTTATTGACTTTGCATCTCTTGAAGAACATTTGCAACGCCGCTGACAAGTAGAACGTCATGGCGCGCAGCGCAAACAACACACAGATGACTTTGGATTTTATACCAGGAGGAAATTGTTTGTTGCACCAGTCAATAAGTGTGAAGGTGCGGTATGTCACTAAAACTCATGTCGAATATAATCAAACAAAGTTACAGGTTCTTTTCATCGAAATGTTTTTTCCAACGTCAGGACCAAGTTCGTATTCATTTATTGTCGGTCAGATGCATCACTACGTATTCACGTTTCGTACTTGCAGTAGATGAAATTACAATGTTTTTCCGAATAATTCACAAAAAAGCTTTAATTCGTAGCGTGAGCACTGACAATCAGAATCCCAGTTAGAGATTCATGATAATGGTTTCTATAAATCACCATCGCAAACAATCCAAGCAGCAGGCTGAGCATAAATGTTTTACTTCAACTCTTTTTCACGATATCATGGGATTTAAAGCAAAGTGAGATGAGTAAACCCGAATAAAACTGCTACAAAATCCATCAAGCGCCCGGGACGAGTTAACTTCAGGTAGACACCAGGCTACCTTTAATGGAGGTGGATGACTGCCACATGAATAATAGAAGCGTATGAGCCTGACGCTAAAAGACCCGCTGCTAAACAAGAGGCCCAGCGCGTTCTGTCAATTGTGACGTGTGCGCGACGATAATCGAGATTAAAAATTGAAATATTTCAATCGTAAGTTGTCGTTTCAGATTAAGCACACAAGCTTCTATGGGATTAACAAAAGAAACAACCTAAGACTGACGTGTTCATTAAATGTTGTGGAGAGGGTAGAAACGAAATGCGTGATGACGTACACGTTGATAATGCAGCCATCCATTATGACGTACACCTTGATAATGCAGGCACCCATTAAACACTTTAGCGACCTTAAATCACGACCAATAGGCGTATTTACGGAAACCAACCAATCCGACCCTTCGAAAAATTTACGTTCTGTGTCAAAACTTTGTGTTATCCGGGCTCAGAACTAAAGAGATGGCCTGGGGCCAATGAAAAAAGTAGGCATCAAAACTACACGACCATCCGGCACCAGAGGATAAATGGAGCAACAGTCACCAAGATTCAAACAAGAGACAAACCCGCTTTTCTCGAGGAAAGTGTTCAGGAAATCCGAATAAAGTGAACAAACTTTATGTCATACTTGTACATACCAACTATTTCTATCAAACATTCTTACTTTATAGGAAACGGTGCAAAAGTCACTTTGGAAAGCGCAATTTGGGTTTGCTTGTTCTGTTTTCTCACATTAGAAATATCTGCAGCTTTAACCGATTGCTTTTGCATTTTTGCAACAGATAAAAATTCGCCGCTTCCGCGTTGATTCATGCACTGATGATGTAGAAGATAAAATATTATGTTGTGCTGCGATGCTATATGTTTTTCAAGCATAATAGTCAATTTCAGTTTTGCCAACTACTATAAGTAGGTGATTAAACCTTGTTTATAAATGTGTTGTTTTCGTTTCAACCTCCCAACTTTCTTATAACACTGTATTTGTTGGTCAGCAAAACTTTCTCCGCAGGCTGAAAAAGCGCGTACAAGATTAATAATTTTGAAAAGATTGTGTAGCCTGGTCATGCTAAATCGTTTAGCGATGTGGTTAACTACAGCAAACCACCAACACTATTCACCAATGCTCGCCTATTCGGTAAAAATGTTGTTCCAGCATGTTTTTCATCGCAATCGCTACCAGATATTTTAAATCCAAACTTGAAAATAAAAAATGTTGCACGAAAGTTACAATGAGTTTTCAAATGTAATGTTAGGAGATAAAAGTTTCTACGTGTAGTCACCTCTGTCGTCACTTTGAAACAATCAAAAAGCAAATTTCTTGTGTTTTGATTTCTGTGGAATGCGGCAATATGCAAAGTTGGTAATTCAAACGTAAAATTCATGGCGAACATTATTTCATTCTCGTTCTACTGCAAGTCAACCTCTTTTGGCAACGTGATCAAAAAACTCCAAGTGAAGCAGCTTTACATTTATTTACTATTGGTCGGCGGTTGCACTCTGTTCGCACAAACAGTAAAATGAAGAGCAATTTGGCCCAGCGTTCAATCGGACTTGCTGCCTTGATTCGACAAAAATAACTGAAAAATGTAAGATTAAAATTTGGTGATACTCACTGATAAGCTAAGAATAAAATTAATTATCAACTGTTGTTTATAAAGCAATTTAATAAGAAAATCAACATTTAATTTTAAAAACCTCGATACAACTTCACCGGCCCTGGGCGAAATAATGAGCTTGTGGGGTGTGGTGGAGGCTGGGTTCACACTCTGGTTATCACTGGATTCCAATTTCAAAAATATTTCCAAGTCATGATCCAGTCAACGGTTAAAGTTTAAGGAAACATTCAACGCCCATCATCTGATTATAAAATCTCACAAGGTTTTTGATTTGCGGTGCGTGCTCGTTGAAGCCGGAGCACGGGAGGTGTGGCGTGGGCGTGTCAACGTTTGTTGTCGATGCAGTTTATTGCATGCTGGTTTGTTGTGTGGACGGTGCCGCACCCAGCAGCCGGTATAACACACCCAGCATACGGTACAACACACCCAACAGCCGGTGCAACACACCCAGACTTATTCGACCGAACATCAGCGAATTGTCAAGACAGGTGTTGATATCTCGACGGCAGCATACATTTATTGGTGGTACAGGAGTTAGGACCGGCCGCAGTTAGACTTTGAAAAGTATCTACCATGCTTGCCATAGCAACTACATCTTTACAATTAACTGGGTCAACTTCGGCACAATTGTACAGTCTCCAAGCGAATGAGATGAAAAATTTTAGTTTCAAGCACTTTTGTATTTGATTTTACTTCTCCATAATTTATCCAATTCTGTTCAGCATTAACGATTTAACCCGACGCGTAACTTTTCCTTGACTTACCAGGACCTATGTATACCTTCTTAGGAGTCTACTATCACTATTATGTGCTTGTTGTATTTTTTAAGGTGGGTTTTGAAATGATAATGCTGTTGTTCCACTATTTTGTCTACGTGGTTTTGGTGTTAATGGTGCCCGTGAACGAAAAGGGTGATGATAATTGTGGGAGTGGATTTCGATGCTCTGATGGAAGTTGGGAATAATATGATGACGCAAGTGATTTTTAACTGACCTTACACTTAACAATAGGAACACCCTCAATCCGCTCCATATTTATGTCCTGTTTTCAGATATTTACCGGTGACCCCCCCTTGGTCTGCTTAATGTTCTAAGTTACATGTGTCGGTGTCTGTTGTCGGGTTTCATTTGAGATAATCGGTTGTTGCCGCTAACGTGGTTGTTGCATTCCGTGTCTTAGTTTTACGGGTTTGCGTTATTTGTTTGGTTCTTTTTGAGAGGGGGGTTGATTTAATGACCTAGCGGTCCCTTGCCTCCCACAATAACAAACATTTCTCTCCGCTTTGCAGTAAAATAAAGTTAATGAAGCGGAAAGCAGGCGGCAACACTTTTTTAGCAGAGAAGGTAATTGAAAAAAAGAAAAGTTTGCTTCAATTATTTTCTGGTGAAATCTGAAATGTCATCCTCGTTCTGTATAAAGCAAAAAACAACAGACGCTCAAACGTTTAACATTATCCAATGAAAGTTAACTGAGCCTGTTGCTCTGGTGCGCACGAGAATTCAAGTTACATCAAAGTTTGAAATCTGTTCTGTTGATGAATTCTTATTCCAATGTTATGCGCGGAGCAACGGCGTTCGACCCTGATGCAAAATGAACAAATTACAACCTAAACGTTTTTGCAGCAGCCGTTGCCCCTGCACGCACTTTTCACAAGCAAGTGGAGGAACATCGCAACTGCTCGTTGTTTTGTTTACGCAACAAGACGAGATAAGCAACTTCTGTAGTGGAGATGAAGCGATTAACTCGTTCACATCTTCGAGATGAACGGCCGAGCTTCGCCCTTGCGTTTAAGCAAAGATCAATTCCACGCAAAGCATCGCACGTGGCGTGCAAGGAGATGATCGGATGCAGGACAAGACAAGTCAAACAAGAACCACTGCGAATCAAACCTCAACCGCAAAATTCCTCCCATATTTTTCAAACTAAATCCGGACTTTGAAAGTCTTGTGAAGCGTCCGCAACTACCGCAACGCAACATTCATTTCCTTGAAATTTTTCGCAAAAACGGATCAACCTGGTGCACGGCTATTCGCAATAAACAAAACTGTTTATAGACTAAAACGCAGGGTTCATGAGGTTACAAAGGAAATTAATTAAACCAGCACAGTCAACAGCAACTTGTGTAACAACAACAATCATATGATTTGTGTTTGCAGAGATAGCATCACCTGTTTAAATCACTGCATCAAACAATTCAAAAATTTCCTGCTTCACAGCGAATCGTAGTTGATAAGTGCGGTGGCGCGAGCGATGCTGCACAAAACACTCCCCTCTGCGATCTTCTAGTGGGGGCTTCGAACAAAACAGGCCAAACACCCCTCATCTCACACAACGGTTGACGATCATAAGTAGCAGGTGAACCTTGGCCATACATCCGCTGCCGAAAGGGGGAGGGGTCAAGCATGGTGCGGGGCAGTGGTGGCCAAACTGCGGCTCTTTGAGCTTTCCGAAAAATTTTATATTTGTTTTTTATCATTTATTTTTATTGCAAAGTGTAGAAATATTGTAAAATGGTACTGCGGTAGCTAGCATGTTGTACTGCATTACTTTTGCAAGTCTTTCCAAAAAGAATTATGATGTCACAGAAGCGTAGATTGCAATCAAATTCGTGTTTTAGATTTTTATGTTGCGGTTCTTTGTAACTTGGGTTTTACGATATGGGGCTCATCATACATGGAGCAGGTTTGACCTCCTTTGGTGCGGGACGGGGTCACATTTCACAACTACAATAATACACATGAGCATTCCAAACATAGAATGGGGCCACGGATTAAAAATGGAGGACCTGGTACCAGACCCCCTCAGTTGACGCATCGACCAACAGACAAGGGCCAAAACTCGGCCAGAACGTTTGCGTTCATTTCGATTCTGGATTCATGATTTGATCCATTTTAATATATAAGCAGATAAATCTTGGCATTTTACCAAATTAAGAGGTCATGTCTACAAGGCATTTTGAAAAAGAACCAATTAATTTTTGTTGCTCGCGACAGAATCTTTGATCAACGTCATCAAACTGGAAGGAAACCAGTGAAGCAGAATTTGTTAAAATCCAAATTATGTTTCATGCGTCGTCGACGTCACACATCACTAATAACCACATAGACACGAAACAAGCGACTGTTCTGATGGTTGCGTGGGAACATTGCATTTACTTTATTCCATTTACTCTCTAATACGAGCCCGTTGACCTCCAACACATTGCCTTTAAATTCTGTCATGGTCAGTTGTTCTGTATAGTTGGATTATAGTTTAGTTTTTTTAGAAATTTGGTTTTCATTTATTGCAGCTTTCTAATCCTGCTTCATCTGTGCGATGCACTTCGCACCCATGTCCATTCTTTTGGTTTGATTTTTGCAAACTTGAAAAGGCGCAAAGTCGTTCACATTTTATTGCGTTTGTGTTGTGCATGGCAGCAAAAACTGAAGTATTACTAAAACTCCGCGAAAATTCAAACATAGAAAGCAAACCAAACATTATGCAACTAAATTTTCAGAAAATAGCAGCAAATTATTGCTGGTGCTTAGACACCGAAATAAGGAATACAAATCAGATAAAACATCCGTTTGAATTTTAGGAGGTTTGCTACTTTATGTTCACTAGATGGAGAATATAGCTGCTATAAAACTCTGATATCAATGCAAACATTACGATAAACTTATTCNACCAGACACTAACCTTGTCTGCTTGACGAAGACAATCGATTCTTCTTATTTTCCCTTTCTGGTCGGGGTTGGACAAAACGCAGCAGACAGATTTTTTTCCAGTGATTGTCAGAACAAAGTCTTCTCGATATTCAGGACGAATGTCTTTGCGAAGTTTGGCGAGTAACCTTGACGCCCATTTATGTTTAACTTCCGGTTTTTCCCTCAGAAGCTCCTCCTTGACAGCTCTCTCCTCCGTGGGGCTCATTCGTTTCTCATGTTTCTTAAAGTATTTTCTCTTTCTCGCTTGTAAATTGAACCACGTGTATGCAAAGCTCTTCACATGTGGGATGAGGGCTTCGATGAAGGGGTGGAACTCATCCTGTATAGAACAAAAGGAGTAAGGAGGTCCGTCGTACGCAAGCATCGCCTGAGCGGTCGAGGGGTAAATCCCTGCGCCCGCACCACCGCTCGCCTGGCGTTGCCGAGACAGGCTGACGTCAGAGGGATGTGACGCAACAAAGCGCCCGGTTCTGACGGTGCTTTGCAGCGAAGGACACCCCCCGCTTTGTTTTTCTGAATCCGCGTAACGTGCCCCTCCCCCGGGATAATGGCCGGCACCCCCAACGAATGCGGCCGGATTGGACAGGAAAGGGGAGTAATGCTGGGCAGCGGCGG
>JGI24021J15306_10003205_pt1 | contig 18315 bp, 8 predicted proteins | sample Ectturendosymbi1_FD_15306 | JGI IMG/M metagenome (IMG submission 15306)
TTGTTTTAGCAATTTCATCAAATCGTTTATCAAGATTTTTGAAACTTTAGTTGAATATATTTGCTGTGAGATAATTTCTGCAGACGATATTGCGATTGGTGAAGCTGCCAGAATGTCAGATAAACAGACTAGACTGAAGGTCAGGATATATTTAATTACTAATGCTATTCTTTTAACTGTAGGTACGAGACTTCGTCTGCCAACTGAAATACTCTTAAAAGGATTGCAGCTTTAACTTTATTAAGAATGGTTGGGACAGGCTCGCAACCAGATGTGGGTGGGGCCAGCAACTTTTCATGGGACTACCTAAACAACACCTAAAAACGTTGAGGCTCTTGTGAAATTCGAATTTCCCTTGCAACGTTAGAGTTTGGCTGTGAAACCCCACAACAGTTAAGCACTGAACATAAAATGGAAAAATGCTTAAATAGTAGCCTGCAATAACCCCAGGCAAGCGTAAAGCTAACACAATGTGAACATACGAGAATGGTGTTTCTGTCACTAGGCATAGTCTACTGCGTGAAAACGTTGCTCCACTGGTGTGATAGCAATGCAGTATTTATTGCTGACATTTCAAGAGTGTATGCAAACTCTCTTCCTCAGAAGATGGCAAGAAACAAACTCAAAACATACGCACACTGCATTTCTGAAAATTTTCAGTGTTACACGAACAAAAGGATAAAAAATGCCTTAGAAATAGGCTACCAACATTTTAAACGATCTCCAAATTCCAACATATTTGTGGTTAAATACCAATCATTTACGAAATTTTCGATCAGATTTTCTGTCTCAAAATATATCTTGTAAGAGATAAGTAAGACAAAGAAAAATTCCAGTAAGACGTTTCTTAAAAATGATTAGAATACAAAATTTCAACTTTATTATTTGAAAGTTTCTGCAAATGTCAAAATTGCTTTACAACATTTTGAAAATTTCGGGGGGAGCAAATGCCCCAAATGACCTCCCCTGGTTGCGCGCCTGGTTCTGACGCAACTGACCTTGCATTGGATACGGGCGCTGTGTTGATGCAGCATTGCAGTTAATGGTTGGGGGGCGGAAAACAGAAGTTAAAAAAACTGTAAACAAAATATTTTATTTTTGCCAAGCAAAATTTTTGACAAGTGGCGCCCATGGCACCTACCATGCCTTTCATACCATAGATACGTAACTGGTTGTGTCCAGCAGTCCTATCGAAATATGCATAAGTTTTATAATTTTAATGGGATGGACTGCCGAGATGGTAGAGCATGCTTGACATGTGAGAACAAAAGCTGTGGGGGAGGTCTCCAAGTCCATTTTTGCATAAACGAATTAGACATTTTGATGGACGAGTAAGCTTAGTAATTGCGACCCATTAGGGGATTTGCTGACAAGACAAGCTGAGTCGACGCGCGTGGATCATGATTAAGCTCGCGTGTGTGTATTGTGAACGTCTTCACTCGCACATGCGACGCGCTTGACTTCAACATGCATCGCAGTAACAAGGAAAACCCACGCAAATGCATGAAGGAACACGAGGATATATAAGTGACGGTAGTAGAAAAGTATACGCTTGATGGCGCTAATACATTTACTTTGATGAAACGCAAAGAATATAGGACACACGCTTGAATGACGCTATCGTGATTATCATTATGTAGTACTGCGATGGCTTCCAAGTACACCAATTTATAAAATGCGTGAGGGAGTGGGAGGATGCGGAGGACCAGGGATCATTTAGGCTGCAGATCTCCCACGAATGAAGCTACTTATAGTGTAAAAGGAACTGTCGCTCAAAACTTGCCGCAAGAGCTAGTGCGGACTAGCAGTGGTTTGAAAGAACTGGCTCATAAATGAAGAAGCACTAGCTAGGCTTTATAGGATATACATGAAAAATGATGAACTAAATGTTAATTAGGTTGGTAGGTAGATATAGGTATAGCTGCAGGTATAATAATGATTAGTCAAGAAACGGACTAGATCAATTAACCCAACACTAATCACATCAACTTTGATGACATGACGCATAAGTGAGCAGACATGCATCACTGCTCATAGTTAAGGCTCTAGATTTTGTACGCACACGATGTAGCCTACAATCCCGACAGACTGAGAAACTCCAATAAAATGCAAATGGTCTGTCTGTGGTCCTGACAGTGAAACGAAAGTTGCGAAGAAGTTCTGAACTAGGTATATAAAATCCAATCCGAATCCATCAAAATACTAAAATGCTGCAGAATTTAAATCCAAGTCCATGTTCATCTCTGCCCGCTGGTTTTAAGGTTGAACCAACTTTAGTGGCACGCTCAAAAAACGGACCATTAGACGCCCGTGTCACCGCTGTTGGTGATCGGAGTCACTTATTTTGACTCCTGCTCCTGTTCCAGAATGCATGACCTGCTCAATTGACTGTGTTATCTGCATCGGCTGAGTCCGTTGGACGAGTGTTGTCATGGTTTCAGTGTGTTAGTAGTTCCAACTATTATAGTAGCTTCTCGTCTATTTTGCGTGAACTGTAGGCTAAACCCTAACCACATCTATAAACCCTAATCCTCAACCCCTCTCTCTCTCTGCGTATCGTACTTGTCACATGACTACTGCAACCATACATGTTCGACAAAAGCAAAGTAGCTCCAGCACAGCTTTTGCCTCATGAGGCAAAATAGACACTACCAAAATTGAAACCAAGAAATAGAATCACATGTTGTTCTCATCTGAAACAAACCTCGTTCAACTTCTTCAGGTCTCACCTGAACCACGTCTTGTTCAACATTTTCATTTAACTTGTGCTTTAGGCACAAGCACAACAACTATACTGCTATATTTTCACTCATTAGCCTGCACAAANAAAATCCCACAGGCTACCTTGAAAATACTTCATACCACCTTATTCAAATATTCGCACAAATAAATAATCTNCCTCATTATTCAGTAATACAGTATGTGAACTTGCAAGAAAATATTGGTTTATTTGGGAATAGCCGAAAGTAAACCGGATTTCTGTTGGCTTGACTAAAGCTACACTAGTGTTGTTGCATTTTAAAGATACATATACTGTTATCCTTGTGTATATCACTGAAAATAACAAATTGTGAAAATATCGCTTAACATGATAGATACAGCACAGACGTAAAACTTCCAGTAAGCGACGTATCCACAAAATATAAAAAACTATTTCAGTGATACAGCAGTCAGTCAGTGGTGTGTTCAAAGGGAGCCGAACGAGGCACTTGCCTCGAGCCCGTTTTTCAGTGGCCTCCTCGAGGTGTTTCGCGCGTAAGTTTTCCCATTTTGGTGAAAAGTTATTGTCCGCTCATATAATATTTTCCAAAGCACTTATAATTAAGTGCTCTGCTTGCAAAGGGCCTCCAACAGCTATTGTTTTAGATTTGGATTTTAAAAACCGAAATCCGTTCATCTCTGGATGTTGGCAATTGGCATACTCTGATTGGTCAAGATATTCATCCACCTAACACTCTAACGTGTTGGCAGATTCCACTTGGCTAAGCTCAACTGCTCAAGAGTAGATCAGAAATTTGGCAGGTTAGGTCAGGTATTTCGCAGGCTAGTAATTTACTGGTAATTTTCCATGGGGTTTTCCCAGGGGAATTGGATCTGGTACTTTGCACCGTTCAGATTTCCGACTTAGTGCGAAATTTCTGACTTGGGAAAGTACCAAGAGGTTTTAACACAAAAGTTACACTTATAACGAATACACTGTGTATCAACGATAATACTGTTGAATGCACAATAAAACGTTCAATATTTTTTGACAATAAAAGTCAATTAATGTCTTGTTTCCGTTTAGGTCTTTTGCAAGGAGCTTTGGAGTTCCATAATCACAAAGTCTTTTCTTTCCATTCAATGTCCAATTTAGTAGTTCGGCTTGATAGTTATTTGACTTCAAAAAGATTTCCGGATCCTTTTTGTGTTGGCTCAGTCCTGTCTTGATTGTTGAGTTCCAGGTTAATACTTGAGTTTAGATGTGACTCATGTTGGGAACAAAACGGGACCCAACAGACACCCTCTCATCTTAGGCAACCTGAACTGAATCGTTCATTGTCCAATTTAACCATGAGAAAAGAGACGTAATGTATCCTGTCAAAGAAAACTTGAAGTTAATAAACGCTATTATCCTGCTCCTCTGAAAACTAAAAATGTCACTCTTGCTCCGGGTCCGGTTTTTATTTAAAATTCCGACACCTGTGTCAAGCGAAATTCTGACTTCATGCCATGTGCGCATGCACAGAGTAATATTCTACGTATCAACTAGGCTCAGAAAACTGATGATTAGGGCTTAGGGTCTGGTGTTTAGCTAAGTGTATTGAGTTAGGGTTTGGGTTAGGGCAGTGTTTCTTAAACTGGGTTTGATCGAACTCCTAGGGTTCAACGGAGCCGTTTCAAGGGTTCGACGAAGGTTATATGAAATGTGACTAAAAGCGTGGTTATATCACAGCAAGCTAGCCATGGTCACCTTTATATACCATACCACTGATTCATTTTTACTTCCTGTTATATTGGGCAAAAATGAGGTTCGACAAAAGCTTGGAAAATTACGTAAGGGTTCGGCGCAGTGGCGTAACTGACGGGGGCAAGGGGCGAGCCGCCGCCCCCCTGGCAAGCTAAATGTAACAACTGGATCTCCTTTAGCTGAAATTTTGATATTTATTATTCTTTTGGTTTTGAGTTGGTTGTTGTTTGTTGCGTTTTTCGGGGTGTTTTCGTTTTTTTGTAGCTAGTTTAGACATCCACGACATCACTATCTTTCCTTAACTTTTTTCTGAGTGTTGTCTAGTGGCTACCGTGGTCAGTGGCCCCCCTTCAGCTAAGTTTTGCCCCCTTGGTCCAAACCTCTAGCTACGCCACTGGTTTGGCGTGTTTGCAAAGATTAAGAACCACAAGATTAGGGTTTGAAAAATAAAAATAATTGAGTTATATGAATAAGTCCAATATTCTTCTGTGGTTGTAGTTATTCCCGAACTATAGCTTGTTGTGGGTACCTGACAGGTGCGTAGCCGGAAGTTTTGATTGGGGGTGCACAACAACCAAGGCTCAGCATTACTATATATATAATGCTCCTTGTTTTTAAAGCATCATCCATAAAACGTCCTTTTTCCGGCGCTTTTTTCTTAATAACTATGCTAACATTTAAATCCGGAAATAGAAACCCTATATTTTCATTGAATTGATAAAAAGTTTTAAAAGTTTATTTTTGGTAAAGTTCCAAGCTTCTCCTTTGAATGAAAGCCACAATTTTCTCGTAAACTCTTGCAAAAGTGCTTGTGAAAACCTCGATGCTATAAGTTCAAGATCTGCAGTATGCTTTCACCAGCCAATATTGCAGATGAGCAAAAAGTAATCGTGGACGCCATTATGGTTGTGATTTTTTTATTTTTTGCACACTTCTGATATACACCACCACACCTTCAATCGAAGTTGAGCAGTGACTTTAATATAAGAAATCGACTTCTGAAGTAGGTCTGCAAAACTTGCACGCATAGAAGACGTGGATTTTGTCCAATTCTTGAGCGACTGGTTGACGTATGCAGCTGATAACGTATAGGCTAGAGTGCCTCAACGAGTTTGAAAAATGTTTGGATTTTATGTCATTAAACGCTATGAAATGCCACTGCGGCAGCATTTTTGTGCGCTACTTGCACTGAGCTTGCTTTCCAAAAACGATTACGCATTTAGTTAGTCATTTAGAGTTTTAACAATGCAGTATAATTGACGAATATGATAAAGGCAATATTGTAAATTGGGGAAAGTTTCACATGCCGTCTGAAGAAACTTGCATATGTTTGACCCATTCAGTCTACACAAAGTGTGAATGTGGTTGTACCTTTGCGAAAACGAAGCCACACTCGATTATCGCCACGGCTCTACAATAAATTTAAGAAATACTTGTCGCCGCAGCTCGACAACGGTTGGTTAGTTCATCTAGCCTAGTGGTTCCCCAAAGTATGGGTCGAGACCCAAGCAAGGGTGGTGAAGGGTCAAAAAATGGGTCACGCCGAGGCGATCCAAACCGGAATTGTGCAATGCCAACATTCCCACTACTTGTCTGTGTCCGTCTGTAGAGCAGACCTGCACACTTCAGAAAGCTCGAATTGCCCAATTGACCAACATGACTTTGCCGCGGGCCACAAAATCTATTTCGTTTTGTTGTAGTTTGGAAGAAATTCTGGAACGACAATTAATTATATATCCGAAATCGGGCTTTTGCAGCACTTTCTGCAATTGCAAAAGCTGTCGCGGGCCGAATGTGGCCCGCGGTCCCTGTGTTGCGCAGGCCTGGTGCGGCGGAGGTACCTGAGAAAAAAGTAGATTGCTGACCGTGAAAACGAACTCAGCAACTTACTTCCAAAAACCATCCATAGAGTCATTATTTTTTTCATACGTTGTTTGACGCTTGAATCGTGAAGTATTCACCAAACTCAGATTTGGGTCGCGCTCAAAAAAGTTTAGTAACCGCTCATCTAGCCATTCTGGTTTAAGCGGTTGAAGTCTATTTTGAATCATTTAGTGTTTTAAATAAGAAAATCCAATCGACTGGGAAAAAATTCAATCTAGTTTCATTTCAGTCACATGCACTTTAACGAGAAGACAGATTGCAAGCTATCTGTAAGTAATGGCCGTGTCCAGTGTTTTTTTAAGGTTTTTAAAAGGGTGTCGTGGTGGAGCGTTAGGGTGTCAACACCATTTTCCCTTCTATGAATGATACTTTCAACTGATTTTCACAAAAACGCCGGTTTCCGTCCAAATATGCTCAATTATTTGAATACGACATTCACTTTTGGCAAACAAACTACAGACAATTTGATAAATAGAAAGGTTCAATGTAGGCCTACATACACATTCATCCACTCATTTTCGTTCCCGTTTTTCCTTTGGGGAGTGTCGCGAGGACAGCAGCCCTAGAAGGACCCGAAATACTGTACCTCACGATCAACAGCAATTTCAGATAGTTCTGCTCGCTCCACACCAAGACGGAACCATGCAAGGTCGGAGATGTAGGCACGCCACCTGGTCCTTAGACGAGCTCTGAGCATATTTCCCGTGGGTGTAGATTGGTAATGGTTTAATTTTTCATATGACTCAGCTAACAAGCAGAAGCAATGCAAAAAGCGATCGCACACCAGGTAAACCAATCGTCAGTGAACATTAAACTCTATCCTGAAGGACTTAGTTCTCCATTCTTTCCTGAGACATTCTGGATACATGGCCGAACTAATATAGCTGGGATCTCTCGATTTGAAGAAGTGGCTTGATGTCCCAGGCTTCACTGATTTCACACCTGTGCTCTTTGTAACGAAGTGTCACACCGAGAACTCTTTGCAAATATCCTATCTCTGCCGTTTGTTCTTTTGACAGTATTCTTTCAGCCGCCACTTAAGACTCATATGACCAAAAGGTGAGGATCGGAGCAAAGACAGATTTAAAAACTGACAGCTTTGCGATCTCTGAGAGCTCCCGTTTCGTCACCACGGAACAATAAAGCTCACGCAGATCTGCGTTTGCTTTACCAATCCGTGTATCAATCTCTTTGTTCCGACTTCCGTCACCTGTTAATACCTCCCCAAGGTAGTTGAACGTCTCCACCTGCTGCAGTGGATTTCTGCTCGCTTGCAGAATACACTGCCTTGGGTGTCTTGAGAGGCACAATCTCTCAATCTTTTTAGTGTTGAATTTCGTTCCCACTTGGTCGCACGCAGCAGAAAACCAATCAAATGCGTGCTGAAGACCCTGTTGAGAAGATCTACGCATGTAGTACCAATTCGTCCGCAAAAAGCAAACGGTTCATCTTGCAGTTCCCACCAGTGACACCCTTGTCGATGCGTTTGCGACTGTCTATCCAATTCATACAGACCAGGGCTCTCGATATTTTTGGAAGAGAGCCACATAAGCGATTGCAGAAGAGTTTGAGGGCTAAAAAACCTTGCGCAATGTGCTTTTTTCGGGATATGTTACATTCTACCAAATCAACACATTTTTCTTAAATACATTGTTTTTCATTATTGGCAAAATGTGTTTGGGGGCCGAGTCAGCTTTCGACGCCCCTTTACTCCCAACTCATTCTTCGCATCTATGCTGCCAACGCATTGGATAAGGGTGCCCAAACTGACTTTGTCCCCGGGCGCGTAAAAGCCTAGGTACGCCACTGCCTGATATAGACTATGAAAAGGAGTGGTGACAGGACACACCATTGTCAAGAGTCCAGCACCAACGCTGAACGGTTGTGATTGGACTTCGTCGACATTGACACAATCTTCTGAACAGGAATGCAGTTACTTGAAGGCCAGCAAGAGGCACCCGTCACCCCCGTACTCCCATAACATCCCCCAAAGCTTTTCTCGAGGAACCCGGTTGATGCCTTCCCGAGAACGACAAAATATGTTAGTTTTGGTATACTCCCAATATTTCTCGAAAATTTGCTGGAGAGCGCAAAGTTGGTCTGCAGTGCTACGGCAGCGACGAAAACCGCACTGGGTATGATCCAGCTTTGGTTCAATTATTTTCGTGGCATCATGGCATGCACTCTTTCAGGGAGATTAAGCAAAGAGATGCCGTGGTGGTTGGTTCATTCACTCTTGTTTTCCTTTTTGTGTATGGTGATGTTCAATTTGCCATTCTTTCGGTGCCCTTCCAAAACGCCATGCCGCTTGACACACATGAGTCAGCCAAACCATCCGGCGTTCTAGGTTCCCCTGATTCACTATCAAACTTTTCGCAATTAGCTTTAAGCCCAGATTTAGCAGTGGCATCAGAGAGCTTATTGATGCACAGTTCTACGGAGGCTTTCATCTGTGCAAGGTTAAAACATCTCGCCTGAAAAACTTTGCTCAGTTCTGTCGGGTGAGGTGCCAATGTTGGCAAAAGGAAAGCAGCATGTTGCAATTTTTGTTTTCATAAGTTGCAGTAAAACTACGCACATTGCAGCATTTTTGTTTTCTGACAGCTGCTTCAGCGCGGCCTAAATAACCACATTCTCACTCTTTGCTCTCACTGTTGCCTCACTCGACAACCACCTTGTTTTGCATGCGCGCTGCAACTGACTACCTTTTGTCTTCATTGTAGTTTGATGCATCGCCAGACATGCCGATCGAAACAGTGAAACAGTGAAACACTTCCACAATTGCATTAAAGTGCTTTCGCAGTTTCGTACACCAGACTGTACAAATCTGCCCCAGTATAGTAAGAGGCCGAAGCGAGGCGGTGCGCATGACAATGCACAGATACCAAACTTACAATTTTCGCTTCCAACTTCTCCGCCAAAAATTGTGTCGGCCTATAACATTGCACCCGTCTGTTGTAATAGCCACGTGCAGGAAAACATGCTTTCCTCAAATCTCTTTACTTCAATATAAGTCAAAACCGCATCTTGGTTTTCAGAATTTAGGGTGTCGTTGCAAAATTTTAGGGTGTCTATTTGACACCCAAAAACGGCTTAAGAAAACACCGGCAGTGTCAATGCCTTTAGCGCTAACAAATGAAAAAACATCTTCCTACTTACACTTTCTATCGAAAGGAATCCTTTCCCAGCAAAGAATCACACACTAAGATCTTGCAGAGTATATATTTCGCTTACTACAGGTAGGCATCATCAGCTCTTATACGTTAGATTTTCCTACTGACTCTTTCCGTTGCAGCTGAAGGATTTCAAATTTGCTGTATAGGGTGGTAATTAAGGCTCCACATAATTGTGATTGAATCGTCACAGTACATGCGTAATCATCACAAATATATACCTAGATGTTGCTAAACAGTGTCAATGGCCTAACTGCTTAATAAAAAAAAAATTTGAAACTGGATTGCTTCATATGCCAAGTTGAGCTTCAAGGCATATAAAACGTATATCACCACATCACCGCCATATTCACGCATTTAGTTTTCAAACTACAAAAACAAAAATCTCCGATGTTTATTTCAGCCTTAAATTTTAATTGTCTGATGCTGCAGACAAGGGTAAGTTATACAGTATTTATAGCTCGCCAGAGTTATTAGATAGGAAGTTTGTGATGGCCTTGAAATGAAGTCTACATCACCATTAGGTAGGATACAGCACGGTGGTGCGCCAGAAACAGTTGCGGAAAGCGTTACTCCTTGTTTTGCTTTCGTTCAGTGATTGCAAGCGCTTAGCCTTAGATAGAAGTTTGTCTTTCATTATCGCCAACTTCCACAGCGAGATTAAACCTCAGGTAAATAGCAACAAGGATATGAAATCTCCAGAAATTTACACAATACAAAACGTTTGATTAATCATGGACAGTTGGTGAACCTTCTGCTTCGATCCGGCTCGACTAAAAACTGAAGTAGGATAGGTTCCTTAAGCAATTGAGATGATTTGCACTGAAATATTTTTAGCTGACCTATAAAAGGCTTTATAAACCTGAAATTTTTGACGCAACTTCTGGAATTAGGGGGGGAATTGCCGCCGTTTCTCCTCTGGCTACGCGCCTGGTGTTTGACATCTAACCAAAAAGTTTTAATTTACAAAACACACAAAAAAATAGCCAAACTTTACTCCTTTACTCTGCGAAGAAAAATAACGAAATAACTGACAAACAAATTTCGCAGAAATTTCTGAACTGTTATAGTTTTCTAGTTATTTTGCTTCTGGAGTAAAGGAATAAAGTTCGGCGATTACTTTTTTGATGTGTGTTGTGTAAATTAAAACTTTTTGGTTAGATGTCAGATACCCACGACAAGCTATAGTACAGGAATAGCTATAACCACTGAAAAATATTGGACTTAGCCTTAGATCTCAATTATTTTTCTAACCCAAACCCTAACCCGACACACATACCGAAACACCAAACCCTAAGCCTTAATCGTCAGTATTCTCAGCGTACTTGATATGTAGAATGTCACTCTGTGCATGCGCACGTGGCATGAAGTCAGAAATTTCGCTTGACATCGACAAAAATCATAGACTCCGGCTGGAGCCAACTCTGGAACCCCGGCTCCGTGATCACCTCTGGACTGAACTTGGATTGAACTCGATGCGGAATATAACGAAAATTTTTTGTTCGGAATGGATCCAGATTGTAAATCGTTCCAAACATATAATATCTCGATCGGATTTGAACTGAGTTGCTGGAAAATATTGCTGCATTTTTAATTTTTTGGGGCTTCATTTGAACTTGGACTTCACATTTTAAACGTTTAGACTACGTTTGGACTTGGACTGAGTTTTGAAAATTCAGGCGGGACTGGATGTGTTAAAAATGACAGTCCGCTAATCTTTGGAGTACAGTATTTATGGCACCACAAACTCCCAAAAATATTGACAATTAAAACCAAGTTTCTTTGGTCGTGCCTACTGAGTATTGTGCAATTGCCTGTTCAGACTTCTCATTAGCTCCTGAGAAAGCTCTTTCCTTCCAGTAAGACTGGTTTAAGGCAATTTAGTTAGAGCATGCACAGCATATCGCTAGCAAGGAATCATTACAGTGGGCGCCTCCCACCGAAACCTTTAATAGAAATGCTTGCACGGAGTGGTATTGAAACTGAATGACAACATTTTGTGATGCTATTTTAACTGAGCGAAACATATGTTTTGACGTAGTTCTGTTGGTTTTGCATCCATCGTGACATTTTGTTGACGTAACTGTCGCACGTTGTTTTAAGTCGTTGTCATGACCAGGGTTGCAGACAGGTTTTGCTATAGTTAGGGCTAAATTTGGATAACCTATAATGTCGGGCAATTCCCATGACCGGAATCGCCAACATGTACCTATTTATTGAATAGAGGTTGGGCTGTATTCGTCACGTAAGCTAGGGGTTCTTCCAAATACTTGTTTCTTTTAACTGAGTTTGAGTGTGAATGTTTAATTTTACTACTGACTATTTCGATAGAGTGATACATCCCCAAAGCCCCTTTCTGGCTGTGCCACCGGTCGTGTCTGCGCGTCGGCACTGTTTGTTCAACGACTCAGTTGCTTCTGGCCGATAGACTCAGACTCCACAATAATATAAATCTTATAAAAATTGCGATAAAAAGTTAATGAGTTCGTAAATGCACTTACTTGTACAAATTGTCAAGGAATACGCCAAATATCCAAACGCCTGTTTTAGTGTACTGTCTTCTGAAACATCAGAATCAATAACGTGCTTCAATGACCAAAATCGAGGTTTTCGACAGCAGTGACAGCAGCGATGGTAATGCACTTCAGCCAGCCGGATGGTATTGAAACATTGAGACACTTCCAAAAGCTTAGGCACACAAAATTTTAACCGTTCCCAACTAGGGAGCAGAAGCAAAAATATTGTTTGCTGGTTAGATAGTTGCCCACCACAGCCCTGTGGTCAGAGCAAGCACCTGTGACATATATTCAAGTTAGTAATACAGAAAACTATTTTATTCTTCGTGGCGTGTTATTTTTATCTTCGTGTTTGTCTACGTCTTGCAGCTTCAGCAAGTTGAAATTAATCGTTTTGCAGATTAACAATGACAGATTAAAGACTAACAAATGGTATCTACTGAAAGTGAAACTGCAAAAACGCCAGATATGAATGAGTTGNTAAAAACATTTGCATCTTTGAAAGCTAGGAAAAAGTCAAATTTAGTAAATGCTGAAGTCTGAAGTCTGTCTGTAATAGTATGTATGCTTTGTATGTTATGTTGTTGCTGCAGAAACATGCTTTTATAAACATTTGTCTGTAGTAAATCGACTTTTCTGTTTATATACATATTATGTGTTAAATGCAACATATTGTATATTGGGGGCCCCAAAGTACAGGCTTGGGGGACCCTAAACCACCTAACACCGGCCCCGGATATAATGATAAGATTTCAGAAACATTTACTCGTTCAAAAGACATTATGTAACAAAAGCAAACATCGCGTATTAAAGAAAAAATAATTTGCATATTTGATACAGTTCGGAAGTCTAATACTGTTTCGTCTACCTGGCTTCTCATTCAGGTGATGACGAGAGTACTTCCCCTATTTTCTCGACTCACCTAAAGCTTGTTTGCAGATTTCTGTTAATTTTGTTAAGCGTATTTGAATGCCCACAGCCCGTGACCTAGTGGTTAGTGCTTCCACTTCGGTGCCGGTAGATCTGGAGACCGAGTCTTGGCCGGGTCTCACGAAGACCTTGCAAACTGGTGCTGCAGNTTTCTTGCCAGGTGCANATGTTGTAAAGAAGCTGAGGAAAAAGCCTCCCAAGTCGGTTTATCGGTCGTCTTGGTCTGCCTTGTCATTGGAAATCCTTCATGGTAGGTTTAAATATGCGGCTGGGACATTCTAAACAAAGCTCTGTCTGCGCATCGTTGTGTGTATAGTCTTGTAAACTGATCGTACGTAGTTATGCGTGTAATCTTGTACATAACCTGAACCTGCGTTCGCGCTCGATTAAATGGAAAATGACTTTGTTATGGCCAAACAATGGCATTGCGTATAGTAATGTACAGTCTGCAATTCGGCTCAAAACGAACGTACTCTAAGTTTTGGCGAGTGACGTAGTGAAAAAAGTCTAAAAGTATGTTAAAAAAGTATTTAAATTCGAGGCCAAGAGGCTAAGCTGCTCTGCACTAAAACGTTTTGTACTTTGCAAAGACGAAAGTGGCACAAATGTTTTTTGATTCTAAAACAACAAAATTAACGTTACTTTGTCAAACCCATAAATCCATGGTGACCTTGGCCTCACTACCACGATCTTCTAGCAAACCTACATGCCTACGAGAGGGGGTACAAGAGGTACATCGTACCCGGGCCCGGTAGGTAGTGGGTACTGAGGCCCGGGAGGATGGAGGTAGGCACGCTAAGTGTTTCTGTAACCAGCCCAAAATTAATTGTGTAAGTCAGTTGCCAGCATAGTAATTAACGTATTTCTAAATCTTAGCACGGAAGCTGTTTATTCTATATTCTTGATTACTGTACAAACAAGCTATACAAGTTTCGACGAGGGCTCTAGAAGTTGGGGAATCCGGTATCGGTTTTCGTACCCACTGATAACATTTCTCTCAGGGGCCCTGCCAGTGCCAACATGATTTGTAGCGAAGAAGAAGCCTACGCTCGAGAAACAACATTTTCCGTCTCCTGTGACGGCAAAATGGAGTAGCAAAATTTTAGAAACGATTTCAAAATTTGCTTGTCTCCTTCCTACAACCCGTTTCCTTAAAAACGAAGCTAGAAATTCTGGACACAATAAGCAGACTATGGCAATAAAAAAGGACTGTTTCTTTCGTGTGTCCACTTAGCCACAAGAAATTTGTTTGACTGCCCACCAACTGTCCTTCTGGTTTTGCGGTTGAGCAACTTATAAGTTTAAAAGGACAGATTTTCTGACGCACCCCAGTCGTACAAAAGGCGGATATTTGTTGGCCGAGCTGATCCCAATGAATATCAGGGCGCCACGGTAAACAACGAAATTTCTATGGCAGATCTGCGCAAACATAACGGAACAACTTCACTTAGTGGCATGGGCGTCGGAAGGATTTTTTCCAGGGATGGCCACTAGGGGATTTTTCCAAATTTTTTCCAGGGTGGGCGAAAGTAAAGAAATTTGTTTTTTCCCACACAAAACTAAGAAAACAACCTTATTTTGCTAAGAATTTCAAAATCCAGGGGTGACCAAGACCCTCCCCTCCGACGCCCATGCTCAGTGGACATAATTGGTCACACGTTGACGTTTTATTATCGGCACCTTTCTGCTAAGTTCTCAACTTTGTCTGTGCAAAGTCCTCTTCCGCTTATAAAATGAGGGTTGTTGTTGTGATGTACAGGCCAAGTAGTGGCCTTTGGAAAAAGATAAGCGCACAAAAGAAACTTATCGTCGGCTTGGGATAAATAAAACACAAAAGAATTACACCACTTTTCATTTTTGACTACCATTCTAAGAAAACATCTACACACACAGTTCCCTGGCGAAAGTAGTGGTGGATGATCCCATCAAGCCTTTTGCTTTGGTCTCTCTGCAACTGAAGAAAAGCCACAGAAGCAAAAACAGGCATAAAACTTTGTTAAGAGCTTTCTAAAAAATAGTGCAAATGCAAACATGGTTCAGTGGTTTTGATAACTGCTAATCGATGTAAGTAAATAGTTTTGAACGGATAGCATAAGGTTGTTGTCACGCAATTGTTGAATGTTCATCCATGGAAGATGGCGATTTTAATAATTTAGTTCTAGACCACATTCAGTAGGTACCGAATGAGTTGATACTGGTCTATTCGCAATGATGTAGTGGTTTTGGAATTTTTTCTGGGGTTGTGTCTTCTTACGAAGAGACGATGTGTTTTAGATTTTGTGGACTTTCATCTCTTAATAGCCCTCAGTGCAAAATTAATATTGCAATAACTTTAAAGTTAGTTAGACGCTCATTTCTCTTTACTGTGCACGCATAAGTTATTATTTTTGTTGATTCCATATCAACCGACGAAAGCTGTCACCCACGTGATATTCAGAAACCAGCGAGTTTTGGAAAATTGCCAAAGACGATTTTTAAGAAAATATATCAAAAAACTGTTCTAAAGTAGCATACATTTTTTTCTTGATAATTTGGATGGTAATAATTCATTTTGTGAGCTTCTTCGTTTTTCCCTTAACTTACGTACTTCGTCTACATACTCGAAAGTAATATAACGCAACATGTTGGCTTTTCCTTGAGTAATTTTGTTGATATCTTGGCGAGGATGAGTAAAAATCAAAAGTATTTCTGCCACATGAGATGGTGAAAGAGGTGAAATAAAACCCATTTTATTCTATCTCTTCTTCAAGAAGTAAAGCAATTTTTATTACGTTTATTGAGGTTCCGTGCCCCAAAGTTTTTTGTGCTTATCCGGCGTCCATGGACGTCCGAAGGATTTTTTCCAGGGGGCGGCCACTAGGGGATTTTTCGAAACTTTTCCAGGGGGGGCCAAAAGTAGTGAAATTTATTTTTTCTTACTTAAAACTAAGAAAACAACCTTTTTTTGCTAAAGATTTCAAAATCCAAGGAGCCGGCCCCCCTTTCCCCCCTCTTCCGACACCCATGCCCCCGTCGCTTCGTAAAGTTACAATTGACAACCCTTTGCGAAAGAAACACCATTATTAAGTGAAGTTCGTCAGTCTTGCAAATTTTTGTGAGAGGCTTCAACGCTGAAGATATAGAGTATTTTGCATGACAATTTGCAGAAATTTTGAAATATCAAACAAGCACACGTTCGTTGCATAATGCAATCCGTTATTAATGCTTTTCCTTTGGCCCTTAATGAATGAATGGTACCACGGGTGTCTTCAGCCATGCCCAACAGTTTGTTTGATTAATACTCGACGTTATAAACAGCGTGAATGATTAATTCAATCTAACAAATGTCTATGTTGTTTATACTTACTGACAAAAGCATCGTGCATTTAGCGCATGGTTCTTTTCATAAAAGGTTCCAACAAAAAACCTAAGTAACTGAGCGTCTCCAATTTTTTTCAAGAAGAAAATTTTCAACACAGCAGCTTGGGATATAACTTTTCATTTGCATTGTTTACCTTTTAAATGAAGAATCTATACCCAGAAAAAGTGTAACTGCAGGTTTTTCATCAACTGCTTTGCGACGATTATTGTTTCAACAAATAATTTTGCAAGCATTTTGGATAAGCCTGTACTTTGCATTACAATTAACTTCTCAGCACCAACAGTCTAGTGGCCCCACATAGCTGTTGTGCTGGAGGCTTTCTCAAGCGATAGTGCCAAAAATGAACGACACTTGACTCTCCACTAATCGATTTTCGTTGTAATTGGTTGCCTAGAGGTAAAACAAAAAAGGATTATGTTTGCGAACTTCAGGATGGCCTTCCGCTCAAGCACCGGTGTCGGAAAGGGGGCAGGAGGGTTGACCCCTAGATTTTGAAATTGGATATTTTTCTATTAACGTTTTTGTATAAAAAATATTTTTATCTAAGTTTCAAGTTGGTAAAATGATATTTCACCACTGTTGGCCCCCTGGAAAAATCCTTTTGACCACCCATGGAAAAATCCACTGTGCCCTCCTGGAAAAAATCCTTCCGACAACCATGTGTTCAAGAGTAGAGCGTGACTAACTGGAAGTGCAAAAATACACTTTTACAAAAAAGTTCAAGTTTCTGCGAAATCCATACTTGAGTAGAACAAGCTGAAAACATACGGGTGGGTAAAGCTCTGCCATGATTCTTGAAATAAATCTGTTACAATATGCATTCACACTAACAGCGTTGGAATGACTATGAGTCACATTTCTTAGCTTTACTGTTACCACTGGCAGGTTTTAATTCTTGAAAAAATCATCGTTTGGAAAAGACGTTCGAGATGTTTTGCTAGTATTTTTGTTCAATATGTATTTCTTAAACTTAACCAAAGTACGTAAATTCGCCCAGTGCCGGATCCGGGGGCGGACGGTTTGGGTTAACCGCCAAAATGTTTATGGCGCCGAGTTGAATAGCGTCTCTTTGATATAGCTGCGCCCCTTTTTAGAGCCTATCTAAGTAGAAACAAAGACAGAAAAATGCTCTATCTACGCTAGGCCTACTAAACAATGCTTTACACTTCGTTGAACTGCAGGATTTACATGCCAGACTTTTATCTAGCCTCTATTATCGAGTAGTACCAACACTATTATTTTTTCGCAATAATACCACTCTTCCTTTACTTTTTTCCCACGTGAGAAATGTCCAGCCTTACTCAGGTAATCACAAATGTAATCGTTTTCGCTAACACACAGCACACGGGTTCTCGATTTGCCGCTGGGCTGTGCAAAATCATCTGTTTTTGTTACCATTTTAGTTCTTTATTGTCTGATGGCCGCCATGAAAAGAAAGGTAACAGTCAAAATAGGAACTGAATATGGAAAACTCATCATTGACGCAAGATTCTAGCAAACTCAAAGACAGCTTTTACAGGAAACTGGCCATGTATTGGACAGATTTTGCAGAGATAAATGTCGCATACTCAGGTCATGCAACCGGAAGTTTGAAAAAGCTGTTGAACAGAACTAATTTCCGGCCAAAACTGATAAGCTATCTGTTACAGCAATTCCTGGAAAAATCCGGCACTTTCCTAGCTTACTTTGAAACGGTCACCGTGTTGTCAGCACTAGGTTTTCAATGTATCCTATATCACGAAATAGGGCAAGTATTTCTCTTGCAGTAAACATTTACGCTTTGATATAAAGTTGGCCCAAGATAACGAAATGACAAACTNTATGTTCTCTGTAAAGTTTGCAGTCAATATTTAGCTTTGCTATTTAGTTCGCTTAAATTGTAACAAATAAGCAGAACATCGATNAAAAGCCTTATAATGAAAATCACGGCCAAAGAAAACGATACAAATGACATATTGCAAACGTTTCGAGGAGTTATCGAAACGTTTGCAATATGTCATT
>JGI24021J15306_10003206_pt1 | contig 18315 bp, 16 predicted proteins | sample Ectturendosymbi1_FD_15306 | JGI IMG/M metagenome (IMG submission 15306)
TTATCGACANCGTTTGCAAGATGTCAGTTGTATCGTTTGCTTTGGCCGTAGTATTTATTATAAGGCTATTTAGCACTTCCGCTTTTCGTGTATCAAGAAGCTATCACGTGAAAACAACGAGAAATTTATCGCTTCAGCTTCCAGGGGCCTGAATTAACAAAGTCATTTATGTTGGAAGACTATACCTGATAGAAAGTGCTTTTTTACCGGCATTGAGGATACAACCCACCACTTTTCAATTTTGCCTAGCAGTATGACGTTACCATGGCGTCAGACAAAATTTCAAATACCAATGTACCTGTTTTTGTTCATCAGCAAGTACACAAAATTTCTGTAGCTCATGACGTCTTCATTGCCTCTCTAGCGCGACCGGTCGGCAGGTTATGGCCGAAATTGCCTCAAAAGCCATACATTTTAGACTCACGTGTTAATAGAGGCACGAAAATTGCATACTCTTTCATAGAATGAACGTCCCGGTGGGCGCCCGGTATACCAACTCGATGTTTCAGAGCTATTCACGTTTTTACCGAACACGAAAAAAATTCTCTCAAAAGAATGACATCACAAATAGCGCGGTTGTCATGGCACTCTGCGATAGCCGCATTTGCGTCAAACTTACGTTTCTCTGCACTTGAGGGGAATAACTGGCTCCGATCACTTGCATGCCGTGCCACTCTTGATAAGCGCGCTCTAAAACCTGTTTCTCCGTCGATATAAATTCCTCCATGTACGTTGGCTTGTTTATCTTCATAAAAATCAACTAAATTTAGTCACAGGCGATTACTTTAAAACAAAGGCCTTGCATTTGTTCATGCGAAAAATCTACGGCCACGCGAAAAAGTGCTGGAAGTGCATTCGAAAAAACAATTAAATCGAATGGTCCACAACCGAAACGGTGAAGTGACCCGGGAAGCTTGCAACTGATGAAAATCCCGAGCCCAGCTCTGTGGCTCGAGCAGCCCGTTCCACATGGGCAAGAATGAATCGTTCAAACCGATTCAGAAGAGCTCTGAGAAAAACACTAGTTATTTCAGATTGTTGCAGAAAGTATAAGAGTGTTTAGCTAGAATGTCAAGATTGAAGGGGCTACATTAGCGGGGTCATTTTCTGCAGGTTATAAACTACCGAAGCAGCTTTCAAAGAAGGTCCTCAGTGAGTCACAACGCGGTAGAAAAGCGAAAACAACGGGGTACCAAACGCTTCATATTGCAAATATTACGCCACAAAGAACCCCGCTGTGAAATCCTTCAAAGTGCCGATATAAAAATCTGGTGAAATTTACTTATTTTACAACAATCCATCGCATACCTGTGCTTAAATTAGCCGTTTATCGACGGTCCATGCATGCCGCACTACGCAGCAACAATTTAATGGCAGATGTTGCAAGTGTCAATTTGTGCATTTGATTTCATAGTTATAGTCTGAAGAAATCATGCTCGATGGCAAAGTAATACAGCATAATAGCTGCAGACCCACAACAACAGCAACTTTGTCTGAGCTACCCTTCATAGAATGTAATCACATGAAGAATATGAAACACTGGTATGGAATGTACCATATGAAATAACTGAATTGCCGATGAATCCAAAGGATCATTCACTTCAATTTTATCTGCGGTTAAGTTTCTCGGGCACAAACGAATAGTTTTTATTCACGGTTAGCACAGACAAAATTGCGTAAAGCAAAACATTGCTATAGCCTAATCTGCAACATTAATGCATTCGGTTTTCCAGCCATGCACAGCATTACGTCGACACACACACACACACACAGACCTGCTGCACTTCCAAAACGACTGAGCTGATTGCTTCGTGGAAGCGACCCGCGACTGTTCCAAGCGAAGGGTGAAACTCCAGCATGTCCACGAACTTTAGCGATGGCCTGTTGCAAGCGGCACCAGATAGAAAAAAGCGAATGACTGAACAGCGTACCATGCACCGGAAGGAACCTACTTGGGCAAGTTGGTGGCGATCTCTTGCTTGGTCGAAGAATAGTAAGGCATTCCATGACAGTGGCCTGGTCGCGAAATTCGACACAAGTATTGTCTGCAATCGTCCAGTTGATTTTTCAAGATCTAAAACGCATGTTGGCGATCAGCTTACCACAATGGACGATCAGGACAAATGTTATCGACAGGGTAGTTGGAACAAGGTTTTACGACGGGGATCATTTTCTACGAGTAGATTAAACTTGTATGTAAATCAATAAATCGTAATTTCAACTACTTGGTATCAGCAGCAATAATTTGACAGAACAGGCTATACTGAAAAAGCGTATTTTACTGGTTATCCTGGGATAAGTGAGCAATCTGTCGCAGAGTACGTTCCTACGCAATGGAAGTCCCATTTTCGCACTGACCATCGGCTTGCAACACGAGTCGGAGAAAAGGTTTATAAACGACGAAATGAAAGAGCATACATCAGTCAGAAGTGCGTTCTTCAAACGCAGACAAGCGCATTCTGCTTGGTAGGTGCGGATGAAGTATTCCTTGGTAAAGTCGTACCTTGGTCTTTGATACATGATATCGGTCATGGCCTGCGAAAAAAGAGAGGAGATGGAGTTACACGACAAGCAACACGCATTAAGATGCTCGTGGTACATCAACAATTTCTGACATCATCCCTGTAGCAGCAAATGATGAAAACAGAAAGTACCTGCGCCAGCCTCTTTTTGTCATCTGGATCGAATGTGTTTTGGTAAGCCTCAAAATATGTGTCGAGAAGCTGTAAAAGACGAAACGAGATTGTTGAATCTATCCGGAAAAGTTCCTAGTTTCATGTAGAAGGAAGTGCAGCAGCTTTTGGTTGTCTGGTTTAAGTAAACGCAATATCCCTTCTCATCCAGAACCTACAGAAGATTTTTCAAAGTTTCTCGATCGTATAGCCAGAATTTACCAACTTTTTTGAATCATTTTCAGCAAGAATAACAGGATGCAAAGTTGAAACGTAACCGACGTGCAGGCAACTTTTATTTGAGATTCGCTGCACAACGAATAGCACATGACTGACCACAACGACCGCAAGACTAGCCAGTATTAACCAACGTGTGCGAGCCACTAAATAGATCCTGGTTCAACTGACCTCGGTCCAAAATCATCGTCTTCCGAGTGCGGGCGTTAGCATTCCTAAGGACACCGACGTTGATTTGCGATGGTGCTAATTTTTCGGACTAAAAATACGCACCGCAGTAAACTGAGTTCATCGAATAGCTTATGCGCAGCAAACAGCAGTCCAGGGCGCAGCCCAAGTTTTCCGCAAAGTAGTATTCAGAAGGCAAAAGTAATACGGTTTTCGCTGGTCTTTGAGTCTACCTTTTGTTTGTTTATTAGAAAGTTGAGTTCGCAAGTCCACATGTCGAAGATCACAGCAAAACGGTCGACGTCCCGGTGCCCGTAGGAAGCAAGATCGACTTCCCCCGCAGCCTCATGTCTTCTTTCCGCTTTCTCCGCGACGGATCTTCTCTGAACCGATCGATGCGCTGCACCAGACGCAAAGTTATTGTGAAAGTCATTACTTGATGCTGTCGCTTGCATGAAAAACATCGGTTTTTGAGCTAAACGCGCGTTAAACAAGGAAACGTGTGGCACGGGGAGTGAACTCGCAGTCCTGCTTCCTTGAATCCGGCTGGCATGCAGAGGCAACGCTAGTTTTGTGTGAGAGAGCAAATATTTCCTGGTCTATTNTTCGACCCAGACCTGGAATTAACGTGTTAGAATTATTCTATGAGGAAGCGAACCACAGGCAAACAACAATTGTGAATATATTCGACACGCGAATTGAAAGGAAGTTGAGAAAAAAGCCGAACATTTCTTTTCAGACTAGGATTACCTCTGATTTCGAACGATGTCGTTTGGTGCGCATGACATTTCGGCCATGGTAAAAACATCACTGGCTGGAGAAAAGATCACGCGGTTTGTAAAAATAACAAAAAATTCCCGGGTTACCCCAACCTCGCAGTGTTAACGTGCTATGACAACTTACAAAAAGCTCACCATCACTGGGACCACAAAAGAGTAGGTAAGGTTAAATGTCTACCTCTCATACGTGCGAAAATGGATCACACAAGATTGCAACTGTTGCCAGAGAAATGGGAAGAGGCAGTTACAGATTAACAACGGTTTCAGTACGTGAACACTGAAAAAAACTCACCTACATCCTTTTCGATGTACTGTGACGCAACAAGCAACAGCTGATGTTCAGTTCTTTGAAAATCGCGCATTGCTTCGTCGTACATTATGTAGTACCCTCTTTGGTCTTGCACATGAGGGACCTCGCTCCACGGTGTGGGACCTGGAAACAGGGATGCCGTGATGGAGCTCTTCCATTCNGAACCTGCATCGCCGATCGCCTTGCTGTCGCTGGCGGGTTCATTTTCGTCACCATCGCAACTGTAGAAATCGTCGTGGTTTTCGATGTCGCTGTACTCCATAAACTTGACGTGGTCGATCTGCATGCAGACGAGGTTGTTTTGGCAACGCACCAAAATGAATTGCGGAGTCAACGTCGGATGCACTTCACAGTTTAACGAAAGCGACAAAAAATCATCTCGGCATATCAACGCGATATTTGCAAAGGTGTCCAGTGCTGGGTCTTTCCCAACAACTGAACTTAACGCGCAAACATTTCGACAGACGATGCGTTTTAATACTTTCTGTAATTCTGAAAATAGAACCTGTTGAACGTTTCTAGGGTGAAAAATGCGAATTCCGCGTTGTTTGTGACTTGCTTTACAACATAATCTTCTCGAAATAAAACATAAATGTGAATATTTGATGAAAAATACGTAAATGCAAATATTTGATTAAGAAGACTGTAATGCGAATCTTTGGTTTGAAAAAACGTCAATGTGAGTCTTTGATAACTTAATCCATTTAATTACGACGAATTGCACCAGTTTAATCGCCACAGTCGAACATATGACCGTATGATGCTGAATTTACAGACTCAGCTGTTTTGTCGCCTGACGACAGTCAAAAAAGGTTCAGTAACCAGACCTAGCGTTCTTGACCAAAGTCTTCTCAAAAAGGTTCGCAACTATAAGCAGTACAAGACACAAAACGTTGCAGTGCATGAACCTCGCAATCGTTTCAATGAAAAACTCCGACAACAATCTGGAACTGGTTATAAGACCTGAGAGAATTAATGAAAGAAAAACTGTCCACACAACCCACAGGGACCGTGTCATCACGAAGCACGAAATGGAATCAAAACAGAATGGGAAGCTCCATTAGAGACCGACTCTGTTATCTATAAAATAACCGATTGACGTCCAACATAATACCGAATGGCGAAAATAGCAAAAAAAAACTGCCATCACCTTGAAGTCAGCCGGTGTGTTGTACAGGTAGTGGTGCGATCCTATCCCCCGTTTCTTACCACTTGCTGAACTAGCAATCGATTCTTTTGACGCTTTCTGGCCCGATTTTCCTGCAATAGGAAACATCTATGAATGACGTTATCGTACATTCATGGACTTTGGTCAAAAATATGGCCGAAGTGATGGAAGTTAAAAACTAAGTAAAACTTTCTAGAATAAGTTCTCCTGAATAACTAAATTATACTGAGGACTGTACACTGTTAGGCAGCTTAAATAAGAGGCAGAATTTAACATTATTTTTACGGTGGAAGCTTGAAAAGTGTTACATGCAGATCAACATCAAAACAAGTGATAGAAAGATATCTTTAAAAACTTTTGCTTCCTAAAATGATACACATAAAACTTTTACTTCCTAAAATGATACACATAAAACTTTTACTTCCTAAAATGATACACATAAAAACTTTTACTTCCTAAAATGATACACATGGCAAGGATTGGTGGGAGGAAAAATTGCTCCAGGAAAATTAACGTGCACATTCAATGATACAAAGACAAACTGATGGTGAAATATACCCGACGTTTTCGAAGATGGTTGCTTGTTTTTAGTTGGTGTAGATTTTCTACTATTGTTCGACACCGCCTCAAGTGACAAACCTCCATCGTAGATGGTCATAGTCCTTTCCACACTGGGCAAACAATAGGAAATGTCTACAACGATACATTCGAAAAAAGCAATCCTGCCACGGTACATGTGATCATGAAGTGAATCAAATAAGTTTCGCTTGAGTTTGGTTATATTGCAAAATACTCAACTGGCTAGGGACGCATGCGAACCAAAACAACGAGAAAAAAAACAGAAAAGGCCCCGAAACGCTCGTGGCAACAGGTTAAAAGTCAGAGACGAAAAAAAAAAAACATAAAAAATTGATTTTTGAAAGAGAACGTTAGGACAACGTACACTACTTCATTTGTCCTAAAGATGCAAAGCAAATAAAGAATATATTTTTTAATTCCATAGGTTTGTCAGGACAAAGGAGAAAGGACACCTTCTGAAGTAGTTCAGCACCGCCAAGCACTGCCTTCGCATGTCTTGTATTTTCAAGTGCCGCAAATGCAGGAATGACAGGTAAGCTCCCTGAAACGAAAGTCACATGAAATGTGTCGTAAAAATACGGGGAATTGTGGCAAAGTGTGTCAAACTTTGCTAATCTATAATTTGGGGACAAGCAGAGCCACAATTGACAAACGTCCAGCCGTCAGTAACGTAAACTATTTTAAGGTATACAAACAAATTTTTCATGAAAAAAGTAAACTCAATTTACACAAGCTAAAATGCGCATTGCTATTATATCATACCACCAACGAAAGTTTAAAAGTTAAAGCTTACAGCGCAGGCAAACGCTTCTTCCAGCAGAAAACCACTTTATTTGTTTCTACATGGATAAAGAAGACCAGCACTTTAAGAAACTTAAAAATGTGACCTAATCATAGACCACATTTGTAAGTTTCTTAAAGTGCTGTGCTGATCTTTTCTAGAAAAACTGAAAAAAAATTCGTAAGCATTTGACAAAATTTTGTTGTTTTTTTATTAATATCGATATCTTGCGCAGTAGATTCTGTTAGTTGTGATCACCATGATTTTAATAAACGGAATTTGTGGAAGAAGAAGCACTTTGCGCAATTTAACTGCGCTTTATTTGTCGGACGTAACCACCATACCACGTAATGCGATTAGAAAAGCGCAAACAACACAAAACAATTTACAAATTTATCTAAAGGCCAGACTTAGCCCAATTTGGTCTCTCGGTTGAGTAAGTTGTACGCAAGCAACTTTCATAAAAAAAAACTTTTTGCAACAGTAAAGACACTTTGCTTTGACAAGAGAAATAACCGCTGTTATTCAAAATTGAAACCTACCTGGATAATTGTAGGATCCTGAGTCGAAGTATCATCTCCTTCATCTAAGCCCAGCATTTGCATGGTGTTCATGTAATCGTATGAATCCTCCTTTCCTTTTGAACCTCTGGGCCTGTTTTAATCAATGACACTACAATTATATAATCTAGAAATCTAAGGTGAGTCCTGAATAATGGTTGTTTCAATAAGCGATGCAAAGCTAGCAGCAGGCTCGCAACCAGGCAATTGCCCACCCCCACCGAATTTTTCAAAATCTTCAAAAAAAAAAAGTTGTTAGGTACAACAAGTTACAATCATCTTGCCCCCCAAAAAAGAAATATCAGGTGGTGCGGCCCTGGATAGCAGTCCTGACCGTATGATAAGATTTATGACCAGTGACCAAACTAATAAAATCAAACTTGTTTCATCAAATTTATCAAATCGCACTTTCGCACAAGCCATGCTGTTTCATCACTGTTAAAAAAAACACTGCAGAAAAATACGCGCGAAACTCCAAGGTTGCTTTTCAAACAGCACGCACGGTTATCTGAGACATAGAAAACTGTGATCTTACCTGTTCTTCTCATTGTCGCCGCCTTCCATTGCGCAGTTCCCGTTCGCACCAGCAGCTTGCGCTTTCTGAAGATCCAGGTAGATTCGGTTCCAAACTGAAGCGCTTTTCAGCTTTCCGTTCCTAAAAGAAAACTTGTAAGCGGCCCAGCACGTGCATAATTGCACTTCACATCAGAAGCGCTGTTGAATCCTAACCAAACACGTGTATTGTACCAATTTAAGGGGTTTCTTGAATACAATGCTGACACAGCTTATGAGATGTGGTGGTGGTGGTGGTGTTCTTCTGATCTCACGCAAACCACGTCCAAAAACTCCACATCGGGTAAAGAACAGCCACAGGGTTGCAAACGTGCTTCTAAAGTTACCAGTAAGTAATACTGTAATACTAAAGAAATACATATTTCTATCCAAAATAAACTGTAACTACAACTTATTGATAGACTCTTACACGACACAAGGCAAAACACTCTAGAACTGCTGCACACAACCTGTGAGACGATACAGAAAGAGCTTGCAGTGTTGGGGGTTCCCTAACTCCAACCGCATGGTCTTTCAGGGACTCAGTCACAAGAGAATAATCGTCCACCGAAAGAAATCTGAAAAAAATCAGCTGACTTGGCTAGCATTTTACAAACAGTGAACAACTGAATGTGGGGTATAAATGGACGTACGCATTTTGACACAGAAGCAGCTCATCTATTTTCCCTTTCTGTTCCAAGCATGTCATTTGAGACACTTGAAGAGCATCCTTTGACGGCTTGATTTTAATGTAGCCTCCCCAGTTACTTGCTTTCTTCAAGCAGTGCGCGGCCGAATCGACACCCCAGTGTTCAAAACCTGGTCGTTCGAATAACAACGACATTGTAGAAGAAAACAATGCTGAAATAAAACTTTTTAACACAACTTTAACAAGAAAACCAAAGGCCGACAGCAAATCGAACCACCTGCTGAGGCGTGTGCTGTAGCCATGTACCCCACAGCCCGCACGGCCCTTGCAAAAGTGCAGGGGCGTACCGAGGTCAGATGGCGCCCGGGGCAAGAAACAAGTTTGGCGCCCCCCATGTTCGAACCTAAGGTATTTTGGGAGTAAATGTACTGTGTTGAAAAAAGTATTTACGATATTATTGGGACTTTTCGGAGCCATCCAGTGGTTCGTCTCCCGGGACATTGTGCCCCCTTGCAGAAGTGTTGCAAATATTTGCGATACTGTTTCACATCTATTTGGCAATTTACACAAACAATTGGTGTGGTGCGGAGGAAGGTATTATTGCAGAACAGTGCCAAGTAAAAGCTCAAAATAACGACTAATAACACGGGTTAGACTCTGTTTCCGGAAAGGACGTGGAAATCAAATAAATAACATAAAAACAAGAATCCGCATTACCAGGGAGGAAATGAGCGACATGGTGTTCGAAGTTTCGGTGCTGCACGTAGCTTGATGATTTACTTGGAAGCGGTAAGAACTTCCCGCTTAGCCTTACTTCTTCAATAGAAACGAGCATGTGATGCTCAGCACTCTGGACGGCCTATCATTGCATTTGAGAAGTTGCTGCGATTTATAACGACGAACGTTTTTCATATCACTGCATCTAAGAGTGTCTTAATTTATATTGACGTATAAAATGTAAACGGTTTGATACCGTTGTGGTTCCTTAATCTGGTAAAGCACCCGCGCAACTGCTAATATTTCGTGCTCAAGTTCAAAATATATACTTGGATTAGTACAAGCAAACTTAATTGCGTAAACATACAGCATACCATCTGGAGCATTGTCATAATCGTAAAATGTTCTGCATTCAACTTGTCGATTAAATAGCGTTTTGAATTTTCGATTCACGGCGCCAAACAGTTCCATCTCATCAGCAGACGTGACAAGCTCGTTGTGCATCGGCAGTCCGTACTCAACGGCTAATGCCTCGAGCTGATTCCGAAAGCTGGGAAGGTCCAAAGTATGTGTTGGCACACTCAAAGTCATTTCATCAGAAACAAAACCTGAAAACCGCAGAAGTTTGATAAGTGAAAATATCGTTTTCGCAATACTTCGATAGGATCCGATCTGGTCCAAAGTCAAATCACAACACGAGAAGCTAAGGAAAAATGCATTTTTCTGTTATTAGAATGTTTATCGTGAAAAAGGCAATTTTTTCGTGGACGTTCAGCTATGACATAGCTTTTGATTGTACGTTCAATGCAGAGTTGTGGCCTCGGAGGTTTTGGGTGGAGTCGGATTCCTAAGAGCACTGGGAGTCCAGTTGAATCATTTTTTGCATCGCACTCTTAAGATAGGAGTCCTAACTCGTGCCTATTGAAACGGTACCATTGTTTTGAATCTTTTATTGAAACAGAGGATTCTTGCTGTGCACAACGATTCTGCGTAATCGGAAAACCAACAATAGCTCCAAGCCTACTGTCCATAGGAACGTAATGCGAACGATTTTGTTGCTTTATTCAGTAATACAATACAATGCGAGTAGTAAGCAGTCCGTACTATTAATATTACAAGCGAAAAAAACCCTTAAGAATTTTTATGTTATGTTTTACGTTCAGAAAATGTAAGCACAATCAAATATAGAATAGCTCTAAAGTTAGCTACTTCTCTTGCTATATACCAATTACAAAGGTTTCTTGAACGTAATTTATATGTTAATGTTGTTATTGTTTAATTCATTCACGTTATAGTAGCTACTCATAGTAAACAGTATGAGTTTTTATGATTAGTAAATTTTGTTTAAATAAATAAGTTAATTCAAAGTCTAAATTCATGTATCCAGCGACAGTAACAAAATTCTTATTTCTAAAATAATTTTAGCTCGCTTCTTTACCATTGTTGACAGCCAAACATCATTCACGTTATGTTAAGGAGTCGGGTGTCAGAGATTTTGGAAAGGTCGGAGTCGGAAAATTTTGGAAGCTAGAAGTCGAAATTGGAGTCGGACATTTTGCTGCCAGTCATTTCCTTGAATATTTTTCTTTGGCGCCTTGGATGACTAGCAGGCCCGTAACCAGCTTGGGATACCAGGGAGGCGAAGAGTTTTCTGAGAGGGGCCCGAATTTTTTGAACTATGTCCAACACATTTTTTCAGGGGGGGCGAAAAATTTTGCAAGGGGTCGAAGCCCCCCTGGTTACGGGTCTGATGACTCGTACTTTGATGTCGCCGACTCGATAGGACGCAGTCTGTGTGGCAGTGAATTGCACAGCAGTGTTCACCGCCATTCCCTCCATGCGCACTGATATACATCTCCATCGTTCGTGTTTTATTACCCATTTGTTTGGTGTTTCACGAATTTTAGTGGCTAATGATTGTGTTGATGATGGTCAAAACTGTGGTCATACATAGAATTTTCCAGCTTGGTTCGAACATGTATGTGTAAGAATTTCTGCTGATACGTTTAACCCGTTCTGTTGATAAGCACTGATGGCTTCAAGGCAACAATTTCTACAAACTAGCCCGCAGCAACAGCTCATAACGTATTACCTGAAAATGCGAGTTCTGTTGCAACAGTTAGAATGCCAACTGGAAGAGAAGTTTTCTTGTACGAAGTAGAAGACGGCGACAGGAACGAGCTTTCAGAATTACTTCCCATGCTTTGCCAAGCCGATTTGGCGTCCGAGGACATTCTACCAACTTCAAACTACAAAAACATAAAGCACCACATTTGAAGTCAACAGTTTTAATGCCATTAAAACACTTTAGAGTAACAACATCAAAACAATAAAGCTGAAAAGTTTATTTATGCAACATTGAGGTGAAAGACCACAGCAAGCCTCTATGATAAGCCTTCATTTTTAATACACTCAACAACTCTGCTTTTTCAACTGCTATCATTTCATCAGTATAAGAGTCTAGGGTGGAGTGAATTTTCAAAATTGTACAATACAAACTTTGGGGTGGCGTAAAAATTTGGAAACATGGCCGAAACTAACTTTAAAATAAAAAAAATTTTAGGTGAAAAAAGATACAAAAAAAGATACATTGCAATATATCCAGTGCTGTACCAGTTCTGTAGCCACAGCATCAGCTTATTGTCATGTACGCCAATTTGGTTCAGATAGAACACGACAAATCACATCCTCAGTAGTTGGTAACTTCTTGGGTGGAAATATTTTTGTACGGGCAAACAAATGGATATCATGAAATACTTTAGTATTAGTGCTTTTTCCTCTGGTCAACATGTTGACAAAGCCAGCTATGCTTACAAGTAGATATCATATAAAATCTAAAAATGGACAAAAACAATATTAAAATGCATGGTAACTCTAACAATACCATGTTTGATATTTACCAACTAACTGCCAAAAGTACTTTTGAATATTTCTGTTTATAAGATGTAGTCGTAGTAATCCAATTTTTATCCGATCCTGTCCCCGTCAGTGAGGGTGGCCGGATGTACCCCACTTTCATGAGGACGTTTCGAAGCATAAATTTTTACAGCTGGATGCCCTTCCTAACATCAACCCGTATCACAGATCAGGAAAGTGACCCCTTAGTTGCCTTTTACGACAGGATGGCCGTTTTACTATTCTCAACCCGGCAGAGCATGGTTGTATGCAATAAAATATCTAGTGATGAAACTTGATTGATTAGAACAATGTTTCTCTTGAAAAAAGTCAAAATTTTGAAATCACAATTTAAACGTAACTTTAAAATGAACTAGTTTATACACTATCTTTGCGATTTATGGGAAAATGGTGTAAAAAACAGTTTTTCAGTAATAACTTTTTTTAGAATGAAGTAAGGCAAAATTTTCCTCTTATCACTAATAAAAACTTGCATCTTCTGCATTTTTTGAGCCCAAAATCAGTTTTCTATCTAACGTAAAAGTTGAGTTATGACGAGTTCATGAAATTTGATCCCCACATGGCCCTAAGGGTGAGGTAGCAAGCAGGTTTTTGGGGTCAATCACCTAATATCAATTTTAAAGTTAGTTTCGGCCATGTTTCCAGCTTTTTAGACCACCCCAAAGTTTGTATTGCACAATTTTGAAAATTCACTCCACCCCAGTATAAGCGCTGGTAAAATTGGAATGTTCAGTGGAAGTAGTACTGCAGCATCAATCATAAAAACACACTTCCTGTCCGGAATTTCCAAATCAAATGCTATGTACACACAACATGTGCAAGAGGCACTTGCTGCTGAATACCAAAATTAGAATGCTACAAAAAAAAGAAATCAGTTATTTTCTTTCAAAACTATAATTTTGTGTTAGGATTTACAAAGTACTGTATGTTAAGGCTTACTGAAATTTCTAGTAACTTCGAAGAATTTACAAGGTTTACAGCCAAAATTTGTTTATATGAATTGAGATACATATTTAAAAGATTTTTTCTTATCAAAACCATTGTTTTCTTTTTTTGTAATAGTTGTTGTTTGTTGAAAAACTAAAATTATTAGTGCCAACACAAAAAAACGTTTTAAAAATGTATTAAATATATTTTTCAGTTCAATCAAAATAACAGTTGTTGTACCAATCCACATACTAGTAAGAATGTGTATATGTGAAAAGGTATAAGAAATGCAAGCAAGAAAGCATTTTGACTAGCAGGGTGTAGTTAAGTTACTTTTGACATTTAAATTTGCAAATATATTTTTGAAAATATATGAATAGTACACCTCAAGCAAACATCAAAATCGCTCTAGAAGAATTCACATGATGACAAGATATCTGCATACCTCTGTCGAAGATTTTATATTCTGATGATCCAGAGAACTTCTGTGGATCACTGGCAGCCAGTGCAGCACTTTGGTATATGATGAGAACTTTTTTGTGACATGCAAATTTGTGATTATCCACCGTATATATATCAGCAAGTCTTCTTTGGTCACACTGCATTTTTAGAATAACTTTCAATTTTTAAACAAAAAAGTAGTGTGTTCTTGTGTTTTCAGTGATAACTTGTCTGTGATATGGTGCCACAAAGCTTGATTTTTTGAAAACAAATACATTAACGTTTTTCATGCAAGCTTGACACAAACGAATTTCAACTTAGCACAGTAGTTTGATTTAGTACAGGATTTTAACTAGGGAGCAGCATGATAGATGATTTTTCGAAAACCATCTGTAAATCAAAGCTATTTAGAAATCTTTTCTTTGCAGTCAAAACATTAATTTACACAGTGCTGGTGTCTGTCAATGCACTAATTCTATGGCAAAGCAAAACAGTGAATAAATTTTTATTTGTTCAATAAAACCTATGCAGTAAAAACACCGAGCCAGATCACTTTCTGAAACAAACTATTACTCAGCCACTTGTCAGATTAATAAGATTCAGATGTGTACCACTTCATTGAATGGTTGGCTGTGGCTGATTTCTGTCCCAGTACATGTTCATGATAGGCTGAGGAAAGACGCTGAGCACGGCTCCTTGCATCATTGTACTCCTCTGTGATTTCAGTTAATCGTTGGTTATATGCAGCATGAAGTTTCTCTATTGCCCCAGTGTGCTCACAGAATCGACACCAACGCAACATGTGCATGTGCTTGCTTTGAACAAGTGCTTCAATCTGATCCAAATAAAACTGCAAACATACATTTATTACAGTATGTCGAATCATACATACTTTTAAAAATATGAAACACTTTCAGTGTCCATTATCTAAAAGCAATCAACTATTTCTCTACTTTTCTTGTGAATCTATTAGCTCAAGTGATTTAAAACAATTTTAGATGAAATGAAACAGTTCTGCTTAAATTTATGTAATTTAAGATGCAGTAACTTAAAACTTTTGTAAGTAGGCGTTCTTGGCTATTCATTGCCTTGCTCCACATTTAAGCTTTTGTTTTATATAGTCAAGTCATAAAATATAGATCTCTGCACTTTCATACTTGAAGTAAAACTGAAAAAGCATTTATTGATGACATGGTACTGAAAGGAAAAGATTCTATTTGAATAAGAGCTGATGATCCCTACTTTGTAGGCGAAATATATACTTTGTAAGATCTTAGTGTCTGATTCTGTGCTGAGAAAGGATTTCTTTCAATAGACAGGGTACTGCAAGGAGTTTGAACATGAAATCATCTGGTTACATAGAATTTTATGTGGCAAGGATCAAACTGGCTTAGGAATAAATTTACTTCAATAAAAATTAAAGTCTAATGACCTGAAAGTGTGTAACCTCTACATCTGCAGTTTCCAACTAATGGAACGTGTAACCAGGGCAAATCTACCTAGTAACATTGGGGGGCGATTTCAGTAATATTTGGTAGTCAAGTCTCATATCAGCTCCCATTACTGTACGAGAGATGAAGTATATTTCACAACACTGCTGTGACAAAACAACGGACAACAGAATGGCCTTATATTGCGAACACTGAGACATTTCAAACATGACAAAAGTCTTATTAGGAAATGGTTTTGATATGTCGCTTTCTGAATTATACAAAATCATGGTGAATGAAGTTATTTTTGTAGGTTTTAGAGGGGTGATTGCCCTAAATGCCCCCCACTGGTTCTGTTCCTGCATGTACCACTAGTGATATGTAGCAGCCAACTGGGTAGTACCTAGTACCTTCAAGGACATTGTCTGATTTTAGCAAAATTATTTGTATCCAATCCAAGTGGTGCACTGTACTATTCTTTTAATAAATTAGAGAAAATAGGCATTGTGTTGCCTCTATCAATTGCTGCTAAATACTTTAGTAGTTAGATAGTAAAGAAACTGAAGTTTTGAGCAGTTTTAGTATTCTTTTCTACTTTGCAATAAGGTAGTACATAAAAAGAGACCCCAACTGGTATGCAATCAAAAATGTTGGGATCCTCCGTCTAGAACAGTGGTTCTCAAAGTGGTTGATATCAACCCCCAGAGGTCAATTGGACCATCCAAGGGGTTGTTAAATAGTCACGGGATTGAATGGGGATCACTGAATAGCCCCTACGTTCCACGCATATTTTCAGATTATGTATTATTTTATCATGCATTTCAAGTAAAAAGTACTTAAATTTATTTTGACATATACTTTCCTTGTATTAGTAACTGTTGGGCTAGGCCACGGGGTCTACAGAAAATTGAACATTTTGATTGGGGGTCAACGTTCAGAAAAGTTTGAGAACCACTGGTCTAGAACAAGGGTCGGCAACCTACGACCCACGGGCTGGATTTGGCCTGCCAAGCAAAATCTTCCAGCCCGCAGCCGCTTTACAAATTGTATTGTACGACCCACCTAGTGGTGTTATACATTATGAATCTGCCCTCCTTGCAACATCTTGTACTGCATACTTATGACAAACCGCACTGTACCATAAATGTAATTCCTGTGTTAATCAGGCATTAATGTAATTCCTGTGTTAATCAGGCGTTAACGACATCTTAAACAACGAAGGGAACCAAATTGTTGGTGGTAAAATAGTACGGCCCATCAGACTTTGCCGAGTTTGATTTTGGCCTACGACTAATGAAAGGTTGTCAACCCCTGCTCTAGAATAGTTCTAGTTTCCAGTTGTGGATAACACATTTGCAATGGATTTCTTGTTTTGTCAATGAAGTAAAACTACTATTTTTGCATGTTTTTAACTTCACTTTACTTAGGAAACCCTTGGCATAAGTCTTTGTTAGAATTTGATCAATAAATTGTATGTGTTGCAAAAAAAATACAACTTTTTAAAACAAAACACAGGTGTAATGGACACTTACAGTATAGGTGTAATAATAATAAAAAAAAACTTAGCATGTTACATATTTAAAGAAACATAGCATGTTACATATTTATACGAATTTATAAAACCCAAATTTAACAACCACGTGCACACCCTAAATTAGGGTTGATATATCTTAAAAAAGTGTTTGTGAATATGCAGTGAAATACTTATTCACTATCTATACTATTATAAAAAAAAATGAAACAGATTAGGCAAAGACACACATTCAGTTTGGCTGTATTAGATAATTTCATGAAAATACTTATATCAACACCATGTTCATACGAAACTGTTGAAAAGGTGGTAACAACCATGCCATCCTCTAATTTTATCATAACAACTTGACTTTCAAAACTGTTTCTTTGATTTAATCACAAGAAAGATATTTAACTAATCTCTATTTCTCATAAGACATGTGAGAGGCATAATCTACATTTGTCATCACATGTCTGACTTCATTTATCTCTCACTATATAACATGTGTTCATGACAATGAGCGAATCTAATGCCTACATATTAATGAGCAAAGTAGTTGTTGGCACTTTGGTCCAGTGTTTGCTCCTCTCAGCATGCCTATGCATATCAACCAACCTTTCAGATATGTATCATGCATCTGAGCCAAACATGTAAATAAATATGACAAACAACAACATTACTACAGAAGATTACTCTATCTCATTAACACAGAAACAACACAATAATACTGAAATAACTGCATTACTTGATGAAGAAAAAGTGGTGTTGTTTGCTCTGTAAAATCTGAGCATAAACAAGTATTCAATTCATCCCTCATCACAGAACCAATATTTTTTAGAGGTAATAAATTTTCTACATGCAGATACTGCTTAAGTTGCATAAGTCGTTCATTCTGAAAATATGTTGCATCGACTGGGGATGAATATGAACTGCAATATAACAAAAAAAGCACTTATAACAGTTGTAATCTGAAAATTTTCTACTACTTTTTTCAACCTAAGCATATTGCCATAAGTAGAAGTACATCTATTGGTAACAAAAAACACACTGTTAATAACAACACATTTTTTTGTGTTCAATTTCAATGACGTATAACTGACACACAATAAACAGATGAAACTCAAGAGAATACCAGATGTTACTATGATACATACAATTTTTATTAAATACCAAATATATTGTTGCTGACTTTGAATGTTGTCATTTTTTAAGCTGATGCATAGCATTATTATTTATCAAGAAATTCTATGTAAATATTAAGTTTAGTGAACCCTTCAGAATACTTCGAGGTTATTAAATTTAGCTTTGCTCATCTCTTAAAGATCTGATAAAAATATTTATGACATATTTTAATGAAAGTACTAGTTACAGCAGTGGTCATAGAAAAAAATTTTTTGAAGTTTTTTTGAAAATTTCATTGCTCAATACTCTGGAAAAATATTTGCTCCACACATTGTTCAAACGTTTTCTCTGTTCAGCAATACAAATCAAGTAGTCACGGTTATTGTTCATATGTCCATACATCAAAAACACAATCAAACAATATGCAAAAGCACATGCTAACCTCATGGGCCGAACTAAATTACCAAATGACATTTCAAACTCTTCAATTTCATGTTTCAGTTCTTTTATCTCTTTTTTCAATGCTTCTTCCAAGTATATTACCTTTTCACTGTTTGCAATTTTATACTGATCCATCTTCAACCTTTTCTATCAATACACAAAGCAAAAGCAAGATGACTGAAGCACATGAATGATGAAACCCACTGTCAGCAAAGTATAAAAGGTACTAATAATAATACTGTAGGCTATAGCAAATCCACAGCCTGGGCTTTGTTTCGGTCACAAACAGACCAAAATGTTTTTGAAATGGCTGAAAAAAAGTAACTCATTTTGGTCAAAATGTCTGAAAATAT
>JGI24021J15306_10003207_pt1 | contig 18312 bp, 12 predicted proteins | sample Ectturendosymbi1_FD_15306 | JGI IMG/M metagenome (IMG submission 15306)
TTCCATTTTCTAACTTTGGCAATTGAATTACATTTGGTCCGCTTCGGATTAGGTGCCTCTTTTGCATTTGAACTACATTGCTCATTACCGTCCACACTTTCGCTGTTGTTATTATTTCGCTTCACATAAAAAATGTGCTATTTTGCTTCATCTGACTTGACTAAATGGTAAAAAATTGGGTTTCACATTCTTTTTACTTTATTCCCACAAAGGTTGAACAGCATCTCTAGTCTGTGACTCAGTCTACTCTCTATTAGACTCGGGTTGATTTTGCTTTCTACTCAGTCCACTCTACTTTGAACTGCACATCGGCAACATCGTACAACTGTGATGCAACAATAACGTTCTTCTTAATTGCACAACAGTGAACAACAAATGACGCAACAACTACCAATATTTCTTTTTCCGCATCTGCACTCAAACCCCTGTATGACTTACTGGCCCACATGAAGTCTGAATGCGAGACGTTGATCTAAAAAATTTCATAATGACGCATCAGCATACTGAAGCAAAAAATCATTTCCCCTAAAAAACGAGGAACCCTCATGGAAACCCACTACATGTTCTGCGGAACCCCGGTTGAAGAGCACTGCTCTAGATTTTAGATTGTCTTCTTAAAAATCATGGATTCTCCCAACCTATTCAGTAATTGAAGTTTTTCATTTAATGAAGAACGTGTATAACAATCATCCACGTTTCTCATACCAAAAAATGAAATCCGCAAGATTGAAAGTGGCAAAACTGCCGAATTTTCCAATTTACCGAAGTTGCGAAGTATGGGTTGATTGTTGCTGTTCAACTTTTGCAAGAAATAGAAGTCAAACACAAAAGCTGAAAAGCAAACAAATCTATTCAAATTTCGAAGAGTGTTAAATATTCATTCTGTTCTTTTGAAAAAAGTTTTATTCGTAATATTTCAGTTAGAAAACCACCGTAACAGCAAAACATGCCTACGTTGTAGTATTTACAAGCAAGCTCGTGATGACCAACAGAAACGTAAAACTGTTGAACAGTTGTTAACTTTGCTTTGACAGCTTTTCAAAAACTTTGAATTCCAATTGTTTAAACGCTCACAAACACCTGAACGCTGAACTGGGCCCGAAAACTTATCAGAATATCGTGATTGCTAGAATATAAGCAATAATGCAACAATAAATGATGCACTTACAATCGTATACAGCATACGTGTCAAAACCAGCTGATTCTATCGTCAGCAAAGATTCCTTGAATGAATGTGAATCAATAGCTGATGCGTTGTTATTGTTTCTTTTAAGACCTTGCATGACTTCCAAGTTTCAATCTGCGTCTAAAGCTAATTGCTAGACTTTTTAGAGAATACCAAAACTGTTGAAAGCAGCGCGAAAATATCAAAAACTTATGCTTTTGGGTTGTCTACTAAAATGGTAATATTTTTCTTCAAGTTCGTCTATGCCTGTTGGGCTTTCTATTACAAGGGATAGTTAAATAGTCATGCCACTCGAGAAGAAGCACTTGGCCACGTGGCTGCTTTCGCAATGAAAGCTGTGCTGGTGGCAAATCATGGGTAGCATCGCACGTAAACTGTTCCGATTCACACACCCATCAACGCCGGGCAAGGATGGACAGAAAACCAGTTTTGGACGGAAAACTAGTTACAAACAGTCAACTTCCATTCCTTACGCGCGGCAGAAACAAGTCTGATCTTGTTCTGATTCGCCAAATTGTGCTGAAGTTTTAAACAGTCACTAAGTCAGCCATGTCAATTTCGACCTCCCCAGTTGATAAAACGGTCGCGGATGCAGGCAGGACCTGTTTGCCTGGTTTGTGGAATGTGCACTATATTTTATACTTACACTTATCCACACACAGTGGATCCAGAACTACTGTAAATGACCGGGGGACCACTCTTACCAAAAATGTATACAAAAAAATTAATGAAAGCACACGAAGGAAATGAGAACTGCGATGTTTTATCACACGTGGAAGGTATGCAAGGAGATCTAATAAAAGATTATGAAGTAGGTACTTGAACTTATTGTTACTGCATCCACGATGCACGTAGATAAAGCTTTATGTCAAGGTGTTGGTCAGTGGAACTGGAGACAACCACGTGGTGTTGATAAGGATTTAAACAGAGAATTAAGTGACATTGTTAGCAACTGGCCTCACATTTGTAGGGGGCACACAAAGCAAATATCACGGATTTCGGTTTGTTCATTTTGAGACTCTGTTACATGCAAACAATGTTTAAATACAAATCGGAGTCAAACGCTTGTCAGCACATCCTCGACTCTGGCAGATTTGCCATACATTATGTTTGAAACAGTAGATTTTGAAAAAACACCACTTAAAAACTTTTTCTTTGCTGTAACCATCATAGTGTAGACACGTTTTGTTGACTTCTGATTTAAAATTTGCTTTGTAATCTTTGAAAACTCGAGTTTGTGTCTCATTCTTCAAAGTTATTTTTTAAACATGCAAATTAGCAATGTCCACGTTTTCAACAGAAATAATAAATAGTTCGATACACTTTTGCGCCCGTCGTGCTGTATTTTTTTTAATTTTTGTTTTTTAACAAGGTATGCGACAGACAATGGGTTTGCTTTTTGTCGCGGATTCGAGCAATGGAGTCTACAGCGTTGATCACTTTCACAAAAAAGCGCGGGTTATTATTCCACTGGACTGCGTTTCTCCACCGATAACGTCTCTTGTTGACTTGACCATCGCATGGGATGGAACGATCTACATGCTTGATTCCAACAACAAGTACCCGGCGACTAGTTTCACCACTCAACTGCTTGAAGGTTTGCGCTGCATTTCATGCAAAACATTTATTTAAAAGAAATATTAAATGTGTTTTACTTGAAATTGTACAACGCGTCCAACAAACGATTAAAGTGCACAGTATTACAACTCCGTAGCTCATACACATACAGTGATTTATTTACCTTTCTGCTGTTGTTTAGGATTTCCTATGTTTATTGGTTTTATTTGTTTTCCAAGTAAATGCAAGTAGCTACCATAGAAACCAGGCTCACCGGCAGTGGGGATTCGGTGGTGCGTGACTTCCATTTGTAGTTGTTGCTTCGATTCGAAGATAGAGATGACTTTCATTTTGGTTCTGCTCATGTAAATGTGCTGCCCTGTTTCTGTTTTCCTTTCCGGGCAGTCACAACTTGCCCAGTCGTCTGATCTAAGCCTCTGTGCAGTTTTGGTGCAGCGTTGTCCCAGCTGTTGCAAGCACAGTTTTGGAAAATAAAAATCTGAAGCAATTCAAACTGAATCCCTGCAAGTAAGATTTTTCATTGGAAATCGATTTCAAGTAACACCACGCATCCTCAGTTCTAAAAGCTGAAAGCAAAGCTCACGGCTGAAAGTTGTTAAAAGCAAATAAAACAAACAAATAAACTCAAAACCAAAATGATAAATCAGAACACTAGCTGCGACAATAAAAAACTGGAGCATACAGTTCCGCATTTATTCAAAATAGCGTCCATGGCAAAATTTAAATGTGTTCCATTTAATAATTTATACATTTGATATAAGGCACATTTGCTGCGAAACATGAAGAAAATGTTTTAAAAGAGGAAATATAGGTATATTTTTGCTTTAAGCAAACAATATTATAAGTTTTCCATAAGGACCATAAACAACTTCTATACTAATATATTTTTATTATGAAGAATATCAAAATATTAAAGTAATAACGTTATCATAATTTATACATATAGCATTGGCCGATCAAATTGTAAATCTTACAAAAAACGCACACAAAGATTGTAACTGCAAACCACTTTTTTTTAATGAAGCACATTTTCTTATAGCGTGAGAAGGACTAAGTCTTGCAGAGATGGCAAGCGAGCTGTGGCGACTCCGGCACTCGGGCTCCTCGGGCTCAGCCCGAGTCTTCGATTACCCTTTATATTGCAGAACGTGACCTTGCTTACTTTGTACATTTGTGCCAACACCCACTTCACTGGTTAAGGTTGTTAACTCCGGCTCTTTTCATGGGGCCTGCAGTGTTCATATATTTTCGTTTCATGTCTGGCCTAGTGTTCATTGTGCAGGTGACCTGAATCGCGAAATATCATTCGCAGCAGGTAGTTAACACTAGGTTTTCTGTATGTTTGCGAGAAATCAGCCGACTGCGGTCTGCTTTCATCTTTTATCGTAGTAGGCATTCTCTCGAATACGTTCTCTCGCGCATTACTCGGGCTCATCCGTTAGAGCCCGAGCTGCCCTCTGCGATTAAGTATTTTTAAAAATATAATTCATATCAAATTGAATGTTTTTTGAAGTAATGGATTTGCATTGAACACTGAATTTAAATTCCAATCCAATGGACAGTTCTCATTCGAGAATAATTTGAAACGAACGATAAATTGTCCAGTAACTCGGGCTAATATGAATGAGGCTGGTAGTACACATGTGGGCGCTCATTGCTGGAGACGGACGCTCCGCCTTGGAACGCCACTAAGATTCGTAACTACTCGCTTTGCGAACTTACCTTGGCGGTGCTGATGAGATTTCGCTACTGGGTAGCAGCCGCTGGCATTCGACATTTTGTACATCGTGATTAGCAGCATCCGCTGACATTTGACATTTCATAATTATTACGTAACATTCTGACCTCAATTTGGCTCCCCAAAATGCTGCGCACGGGGGCAGATGTCCCCCTTGCCCTCCTAGTTACGTCAATGCACTAACCATGCCTGTGATACCCTAGGTGCGCCACTGGTTCTACACATGTGACCGAAGAGATTCTTTATGTTATTTCTTCAGAGCAAGGAAGACTACAATAAATAGTTGGAAACGCATTGTACTGTATAGTAATGCAGTAAAGTCTTGCTTTGTTTATCTGGACAAGGTACATTTTTGCACAGCAGTGATTTGCTCATTTCATACTTATTACGTACTTGCACAAGACCAATAACCCAGTTAACTCTGGAAATACTTTGGGCAAACAAGGTCACAGAAGTTCTGTTGCAAGTTATGTGCTAAATCGATTTTCATGCAACTTGTCAAATGTTTTGAAAGCCAATTTGTGTTGCTGCAATTGTTGAAAAGGTTAGTAGAACAAATTATTTTAAATCATGAATGGCAAACGTTGACAGAGTTTAAGACTCCTGCTGTTGCGCACCTTTCTAAAATCCAGATTAACAGACTTGTGGGAAAGCTCATGTTAACAACCCAGTTCGCTTCGATGTAACTCCTGAGCAGTGGCGTAACTATAGGTTTGAGCCAGGGGGGGAAAAGTTTAGCTGAAGGGGCCCACTAGCCAAAACTCAGAAAAAGGTTAAAAAATGATAGTGAATCTCTGGATGTCGTGGATGTCCATAATAGATAAAAAAAGAAAACACCCCGAAAAACACAAAAAACAACAAATTGAAGAATACTAAATATCGAAATGTCAGCTAAGGGAGCCCAGTTTTTATATTTAGCTTGCCAGAGGGGGCAACTCGCCCCCTTTCCCCCCATCAGTTACGCCACTGCTCCTGAGCATTGTAGAACACCAAACTTGAAATAACCACCCAATTTGGAAGATTTGTAACCTTGCTTTACTTTTACATTTTGCTGTAGGTTCATGCACTGGACGGTTGATCAAGTACAGTGCATCAACTCGGAAATCCAAAGTTTTCATGGAAGGCTTATGCGTGCCCTCTGGTGTTGACATCACGTTGCACAACAGGTTGCTTATAGCTGAGGCCGGTAAAGGGCGCGTAAACTATGTTCGTCTCAATAACGCCACAGTTGTGTCAAGCACGGATGTACCAGGTCGGTAGCATCGGCAAGAAGTCATGCATATGTCATAGTTACAATATCAACATTTCATTTCTTGGCAAACATATGCCACATGCTTTGTAAAACTATGATTTGATAATCAACTATTTATTAATGTATGCAGATGAATTTACTGCTCTCGCAGTACACGCCGTTGATAAGTGGCAATAGCCTATAACTCAGGGGTTTCTAAGTGGCGCTTCAATATCCCGGGGGTATTAAGATTAGATGTTGGGGGTATTCAACAGTGTTGGAAAGTGAAGTCCAAATCCAGACTCAAGTCATCATTCTTTATGAACTTGAAACTGCTTCCATCCAGATTGACTTTAACTTGATATCCGTTGACTTTGCCAGCAAACTTTGTTGAAAAAGGGTATCCAGATTGACGAAAATTTGACTTAGGAGTATTGAGGCGTTAAAAACTTTAAGGACCACTGCAGTATAACTGAAACTGAAGCATTTGGTACATCTTTGAAGATGTTCTTTCGAAGACTTGATAAATACATCCAGAAGCATTGCAAATTGTTGTTGTTGAGAAAACTTCTTTTAACTTGCACGTGGTGTAAAAACAGGCGTTCCCGGAAGGATTCGAACCAACGACCGTGGAAGTGTTTGGTTGACACTTCATCCAAAGAAGGAAAAGTGGTTCCAGTATTTTTCCGAACGTCTGTGGTTACGAAAACTCATCACCTCTGTATTGCCTCAAAGCTTTCTCAGAAGGCAAGGAAGGAAATTTTTCTGCAATTAGTTTCATAGTTCATCGCTTTTCGTATGTTTATTGAAGTTGTTGCATGTGCTATCGAGTTGGAAATCGAATATTAAAGGTTGGTCCATTTGATTCCTTAGCAAATTTGTGCTGCGGAATGGACCCAAGAATGCTAAGTAATTTTATTTCATCTGCAATTGTAACAAATAAGAGTGTCCAATCAATGTGCCTACATGTAATTCGATTGAAAAGACTCACATGCAGAAGTTTAATCTTCGATCCAGAGCTTAGGAGTTGTTTTACGGCTTTACGCGGATATTGTATGTTAAGCAAGGAGTGCTGCCTTTACTCGGATACGGCCACAACAAAGTTGTACTTTGCATTTTCATACCTAAACTTATAATTGTGGTAGGATGTTGCTGAGAATGCGTATTAAACAGCTCATATTTGGTCGCTGATGTTGATTTGCTACGATTGGAACTTTTTTCGAGATAGTGGTCTAATAACGTGGGTCCAGGCTTGAACGTGGGTAGCAAAAAATACCATCGCCGCTAAGGTTTCCAAAACAATTTTGTTTTGCCGAAAACTAAATCCTGCACATACGAACGACCAATATTTTCGTGACGCCAAGAACTTTCCAGTTACCACTATCTGTGGTTTAAAATCTCTCAATCACACATCGGAGATCAGGTGATTTTTTTTATTTTTGTTTCAAGTGCTTGCATAGCAATATTTTTAATGTCATGATTTACACTGAGCGTCGCATTAACTAAAATGTGTTTAATTTTCTAATGACCCCTGTTGGCGTCCAAGCGGTTTCTTAGCACCACTAAGCAACCGGCAAATGAAACGTTGCCACGAAATTTGTAAGATTCCCTGAAAATGCAATTCGTTCATTCAAATAAAATTTTTTTCTAACTGATTTTTCAATACGACTCTATCCAATGCCGATATACTACAGCGTAACAAGGAAGCCACCAGCGTGATTGAAATGCAGTACTTTCATCGACAGTTGACTAAGCCCTGATTCTATACGTTGGCAATTTGTAATTACGAACAAAACAACGTACAGTTAAACAAAAATAGCTTCTGATTGTAACCGCCTACACCACGTATGGTAAAACAAGATCAAATCAACGTGTTACTAAAAGAATCAGTCAAAATAGTCAAAAATAGTCAAAAATTTTGAATTCGTGCCATAGTCAAGTTTTTCGCCCTCATAATATAAATATGTTGCCAGGTGTAAGAAGTATGTGGAGAAAATCAAATCCATTTGAAACAGCCCTCATATTAAAAAAGTGTAAGTAAAAGACTCAGCCATCACAAAACAATTACAGTAGCCTGTGATTTAGACAAACAACTATACCCAAGGAACCCTGTAGCAATTTTGCGGTACAAAATTTTTCATAGCAACGGAGTTGTATATTTCATATTGTAGGCATCGTGTTGGATGACACAGAACATTCTAAATGTTTTTCAATCAGATCAGATTTTTTTTTGTGGTCTTTGCTACTTTCATCCTATCTTGCAAATGTGTGACTTCTGAAAGAGCTTTGGAATGAAAAAACTCTGTGGCCTCAGCACGATAGTCGTGTATTTTGTGTTGGCATAAAAACATAATGCAAAACTGCAAAAAATAACTTATTCTATCACTAGTCTTTTCATCCCTGTTTTAAATAAAACAGAGTCCAACCCTTTGCACTCACGAGGGCACACTCATGGACTCTACATGATGTATTATTTATAAAAATTATTTTGCTGAATAATTTCGTTAGATAAAAAGTGCTACACATCTTCAGCAACAGTTCCCACATCACTTTACATACGAAAGTCATGTATGTCGTTAAAGAGCTGTGATAGCCAAATACATGGTGAGGTTTTTCGCCGAAAGTAACTCACATCAACTATTTCATTTCGGCGTTTTTTTAATTGTGCTAAAAGTTAATTTAATAGTTAAAGCTTGATTTAAGGCGTTTAAATTTTTAACTTCTGCAGTATTTTCTTTCATCAACATGCTGTCGTAACTGAAGTTCACCAAAATGGAACTCCTATTGATTCTCTCCACGACTCCAACGGAAAAATGTTTGATTGGATCAATGACGTCACGGAAGGGCATGACGGTCAGTTGTTTCTAACCAATGATGGACAGAGCTTTTTGGGCAAACTCGGAGAAAAGGACTTTAGCTTCACCGGCAGTGGTGAAAAGATTAATGACGATTTCAAACATGGTCAAGGTTCTGACAAAACCTCTCTGTGATTTCTTTTATTTAGCTTCAGCATTCATTGCATAGGGAGTTTTGCAGGTGATGGTAAACTGTGTTATTGAAAAAGACCCGGGCTTGGTTGGAGAAGTTTTTCGTCGCGATTAGAAGAACAATCCACACAAAAAACAAGCACTGCCACGCTCTTTGCGAAATGAAGTGGATTGCCAAGCACCGCAAAATTCAACATTTCAAGCTGTTCAAATGCGAAGGAGAACGGAACCCGACTATGCTGACCCTTCGCCTCCTGCTCAGACACCACATAACAGCAACAATATCACGTTTCGAACTAAATTGGTGCTCGTGACGTCATATGCTGCTCAAGAGAAGATACTAGTGCGAGCTGCAGACACGTTTTTCACCTAGTCCTTGCATTGTGCTTTTTCATCGTTTACAGGGCAACCGTGCTGTTTTTTAGATGCTCATGCTTGAAAAAAGCGATAAGCTTGTCACACCAAAATTAAAGCATGTGATTTTCAAATTAAAGGTTGAAGTCCAAACTATGGCTAATATTCGATATTTTTGTCAAACCACTACTTTCGTCATGTATTTGTTCATGTCCAGAAGCTGTTTCAATAACACACAAAATTTATCGACGTTTCTGTGGATGTTAGGGGCTGCATATACTTCAAATGCTGCGAGCAAAGATAAAGTTTTGAAGTAAAGGCATGATGCAAACTGGGCAGAGATGGTGAAACTTGCAACGATAAAAAATTTAACGAAATCATTTCAAATGAAGTTGTCGTCAAGCGAAGCGTCTAAATTTTCGACAATACATCAGTGACTGCCGAGCTCGTGGTCTGCTTTTCGGACAAAGTTTACAGTCAGTAAGCAAGCAAGAGGCTACTTCAACCAAGGGTTAACACTACAGCCACTTGTTTCCTCGTGAACGCTCTAATAGTGCTCACCTTGTTTTTTCGTTTTTTCAAGTTTGATCTCAATACACGATCACCAGAAACGTCTTCAACAAAGATTTGAAATAACAGGAAATATTGCTAGCGGCTGAGAGAGTTTTGAGGATGTTTAAACTCACGTTAATGGGGCAGCTTCGGTCTTTCGCACTGAAAAAACATTGCTTGCTCTTACGAAACTTGATAAAAGTGAACAATCTACATTTGAAAAGGTTTAATGCGTTACAGGACTACTATTAAGTGTAATGCGTACTTTTTCGCACGTGACAAACTGTTACCAGTAGGCTGGGTAGTTGCAATGGAAGATAATTCCAGTTTGTTGTAGAATTTTTCGGAACTAGGTGGTCACGAAAAACTTTAAATGTACCAATGGGTTTTGCTGATATGGCTCAATCTTTACGGCTGTTTGCAAATTCCAGATAATACCCCAGCAGCAATTCAGCATGCACTCAAAAAATAACCCTCACCTGATTGATGGGTGCAAACTATGCCATTCAAAGTTTTGCTGTAAAATGTTCGGAACTAACTGTTGCAAACTGTGATCATCGTCTCGGGCATATATTGCCTTACGTCTTACTTTTTCTCCATACATTTTCTTGCCTTGATTTTCTTGTGTGTCCGTGCGAAAGTCGAATATAGATGTATAGTAAAGTGTTTCTCTTGCACGAGGAACATTAGGCTGGTTATTGTCTGACGCATGGGAGCCATTAAACCTTATTTTACTAAAAAATAATCAACCAAATTTTAAAAAGTTTGTCTTTGAAAAACGTTTGATGGAAAATTATATTGCCTTGGTTTCAAAAAGTTGCTTTGGCAAAGGGAAAGCCAAAGGTCATTTAAAATACACACTAATTCGCTGCAAATTGAAAATGAAAATCTTATTACCATAAGGCAAAAGGTTTCCAACTACGGCCCACTGGCCAAATCTGACTCGCGAAGCTATTTCATTTGGCCCGCGAAGCTATTTCATCCAGCCGCAAAGACATTTTGTCAACAATGAAAAAACAATAGGAAAAAAAATTGATGATTTGGTGGAATGTAATATATTCTGAAGCAACAGCATCACGTAAGATATCCGGCCGTCGAACTGTTGTGCGATAGCTTATGTGCAGGGCCGGTTTTAAGCCGATTTGACCGATTTCCTCTAATCGGGCCCCGCGCTACGCCAATTAACCAACATAAATTTGCGCCTTGTATCGAAGCTGATTGTGAATATTTCCGGCGCGGGACCCAGTGTTTTTCAAGGGGTTGTGAGAGACCAAAACGGTTCTTAAATTTTTCCAACGGTCTCTCAAAGCAGTTTAAACTCGTTTCAATACACTAAAACTTTGCTTTACAATCATCTCAGTATTCAGATAAAACAGTTGCATTCTCTCAAGATGTCTTTGCAGGCAGCAAGGTCAAATCTTCAAAAATCCCTGGCGGGGCCCACAGCATTTTGTAAGCTTGGGATCTATTGCCAATCCAAGTGAACTGGGCGGTTTTCAACGAAAACCCAAGTGTACTGCGCGGTTTTTAACGCCCTCATCAAAGTACTTTGGTAAGAATCGTCATTGTTTTCAGTAATGTTTAGCCAAGTTTTCTTTCTGTAGCACCTCGTTAAAGCAAGGCAGAGATGGTAAACGTACTACACACAAAACCCTTTCTGGTTGTGGAAGTGCCTGGCCAGATAGACGGTATTGAGTGTTGTAATTCTTTGATTAATTGGGTTTTCCAGCACTGTTCATTGAAGTTTGTGTTGTAGAGGTCCTGGCGTCACTCTTTCTGGCCTCGTCTTTTTTTAACATCACCGATTTCTATGGATCAATGACGTCACGCTATTGCTATGCACAGAAGATGATAACAGTTGTTATCGAAACGTTTGCAAGATGTCAGTTGTATCGTTTGCTTTGGCCGTAGTATTTATTATAAACCGATTTCTATCATCATCACTTGATACATTTCCTCAAATTTCTACACACATCACTGATTGGCAAGGGCGTACGCAAGGAGGGGTGTTGGGGTTAAAACCCCTCCTTGAGCTTGATATTTTACAAAAACTTTTTTACCTACGCAAGAGAGATTAAATGTTTTCGCATACTTTTTGCTTGTTAATTTGTCGACTTAATGCAAATACCACGTATTGAATTTGCATGAAAATTTCAAGGAACATTGTAAATGGGCCAAATAGTAATAATTCGGTTTTGGTGGAAATCTGAGTTATCGTCTGCGTCCAGGAAACACCTCACCACTTTTTGCAGATTTTTCGTCCACTGCGCATGTTTAAGATTGTGTTCCGCGATAGTTCACTTTATCCGAAACAGTTGTCTGTATTTTGTCTGCTATGGCTGAACATCGCAAGTGCTGACGGCATTGGATACACTACCAGTTTCTGTAGCATGATAAAACTGTTGCACGAGCTCAAAAACAGCAGTTGTTGACATAGAAGCATTCCGGCATTTGATAACGTCTCAGCAGGGAAAAGAGAACTAAAATTTTGCTGGATTTCTATACATAACAAAAAATCGAAAGTTTTCTTGCGTGCTGTATGTGCATTCTCAATTCTTGTGTAGTTTAGCAAGATGAGCAAATCGGGGTGTGTGTTAGACAGTAAAGCCGCATACTTTCTATGCTCCACTGCTCGCATTGGACAAGACATTAACGCAGCTTGATTTTGAAGTTGTAAATTGCTCTGGCACAGTGATGAGTGTGCTTTACGCCCCTGTTTTAACGCGCAGCCTGATATTCTCGCAATTATGAACTGCTGTGTCGTAGCGTTGAGTTTATTTTCCTCCGATATCGTAACCTGGAGCGCTGATAGTTTATATTCAGTGCAATGACACATAAAACAAGGGGAGTGCGTGTAGAAGAATATGCATACTGTGTCAACAAATTTCGCGAAAAGGTTTGTTTGGAAACATAAATATGACGTCAAATTGTGACGTCACAAACAGCGCACACCAAATGCAAATGACCACCATAAGCCTCTGAATGAAATCCCCCATGAAAATTTTCTGCGCACGCCACTGCTGAGTGAGGCCCCGCAAAAGTGTTTCTAATCGGGCCCCGCACTTGCTAACGCCGGCCCTGCTTATGTGGCCCTCTGACAAAGAAGTTCGGAGACCCTTGCCATAAGGAGTGAGCTGAAAGCACTGATCAAACAATCCTTAAATACTAATTTACATCGGCATTGATCTATAAAAAGCGTGAAGAAGCCAAATGTATGCATAAATGCACCACAGGCATTTGTAGTTTTCCAAAAACTTGAGCATTTTTAGTTGTTTGTGTTCACGAAAGTCTCAGCGGGGATTGTATGGATCAATCAAAAGTTTTTCAGGTGCGTACAGTTTACTTCTGTGAAAAGGAGTCTTTGTCGAAAGGTGTCGAAACATGCCATGCTTGCCGTTTCAGCTTGTGTCTATAAACGAACACCCACTTCTCCCAGATTTTCAGCACATAAAGCAAAACGAAAATATGCAATCTTTTTCCATCTTTGATTAGCGCTTCGTCACTTCCCCCCAAAATTCAACTTTCGCAGAAACAAGTTAAACATTAATCAACAGACACTGAAAATAGCAGGCTCAATATTGCACAAATTTAGCCTTGTGCAAAGGTGGAGACTCTGTGTAAGGATCCATGGCAGTAAACGCCTACTTCCGGCAGTAGTGGCAAGACGAAAGTAAAATGACAAACTTATTTTTGGAAAAAGAGTGATTGCTTGCATAACAAGTTAAACATTACAAGTAAATCACTCCCAAACATTTTAGTGCCTAATTTATTCGTATCTTTATTCTCCCGGTCCTCAATAAGATGCAAAAAGCGACAAGAAAAATAAAATACGCATAAAACTTGAAATACATCTCCCATGTCTCAAGCTAGAAAAGCTGCGCAGAACAATCTTACTTGCATGGTTCGTATTCACTGCAGAGCCAAGAATGTCAAATCCATCATGAACGTTGTGAACGCACTGGAAGTAATATCCAAGTTTTAATATTCGGTCATCGGATGCTCAGAACGTTTCCGTTTTGGCACAAAACTTGAAATAGCCACATAATCTCCTAGACGCAGAAGAGCAGCAAAACCTTAAGCAAACGCACCATCGTTTCAAGCAAAGAAAATCCATGAACAAAGTCACCAGTAAGCAAGAGAAAATTACAAAAGTTGCTTTATGTTGTAGTGGTGGATTCAAGCACTCAAGTTTTGCGGGTAGCCTACTTATGAAAAACTGATGCAATGGAAAAACTGAAGTAAACACCTGATAAATGACAAAAATATGAGGAGCGACTTAAATGCTTTAAGAAGAAGGCATCCGTCAATCTATAGCACACGTCACAGCACAGGTTCTTGATAACGATATTAAAACACAGAGTTTGTTGAAACACCACAGCAGTCATCTTTATCGGTAGATGAATATGCAATCGGAGTAAATGTCTTTGCAATTGCAACGCTCTGAATAAGATATGCCATTTATACTAAACACTTGAGGACTTATTGTGCGAATGTGTGAACAGTTTAATGTCCAATATCTATGGACTTTTCATTTATAAATATATGTGAACAGACACCTGAATGCTTAATTAATGCCTTTGGCCAATTTTGAGCGTTAATTCAAACTCCAAACGCTATCGAATTACAAGGACGATGCTTCCTGCCAGACAGACGTTTGTAATAACAAATCTTGCGGATATGGAGCGCAGGTATCCTCAGCAATATTTATCATCGGTCGTTCTTAGTGTGGTATAAATCCGAACGATAGTGTTTGTCGCTTACCTATCAAATGAATCTGGTATGAAAATAAAGGGAATTTTTGCCTCTCAGTGACAAGTGATTGCAAGACACCGTGTGATATTTTGGTCGCTTCTAAAACCTTGTGTAGTTGAAACTTTTTAGTTTTTGTGGCTGTAGTTACGTTTCGTTGACACAGATGACAAAGCAGCAATGGAAATAAACACGATTGACAAAGTCAGAGCGCTCAAAGCGTTATCCAATCAGTGTTGTTATTGTCTTATGGAAAACCGTTTTGCTGTTTCTGACTGCCAGTTGAAAGCATTGCTTTCCAACAGTTGCGATTACGCTTTCGCACTGTGTAAACGAGAGTGCTTCTCACGCGGATTGTGAAAAGACGTCATTTGGAGTAAAAACTGCGGCTGTACGGTTATTTGACACCTTATGTATCGAGCCAAGCGACACGAGTTTACCGTAAAACGACGCTGAGTGTTGGCCGGAAAACAAAAGTGCGGAGGACTCCAGCACAATGCAGCGCGATCGCCAACATGCACCACTCACAGCTCGAACGCAACTTTAGCTGCGAGCCATTCAGAGGCACTCGATTGTATCAGTGTTTAAACTTTCGACTGCCTTTTGTAACTCCTCCCAGAACATGAACTGTTGAAAGCCTGACTAACGTAAGCGACGCCCACCTTCTTTTGAACGACTGACGGAAGCCTCGATTGGAAACAAATGTTGTTGGTAATTAAGCAGCGGAGAAATCCATTTCACACAGTCAACGAAAACCTCTGCCTTCCTCATGAATGTAGGTTTAGACAGTACAGGTTTAAACAGTTAGCAAAATTCATAGCAAACTTTGACACTTGCTTGCTTTCATTTTGTTTCTTCTGGAATTGTGTTTTTTATATGTCGTATGTTCCCAAAATGCTTGGTGCAACCACAATAAACACAGCCTTTTTTCCATGAGAAATTTTACGCGATTTTAGAGAATTTTGACTTTAGTAAAAATATGATTTTAATGTAAGTTGAATCTAAAGTTTGGTGAAAAAGTAACCATTTTTATAAGTGTATATTTCAACTGCTTTTAGAGCTGCCCTTGCTTTATGCCACCAAGTCTACAATGAGGTGACTGTATTTGTGCAACCTTTCAGCCCTGCCTTGTTGTCAGTTCGGTTCGGTTCAGTTTATTTAGCACCCCGACCACGTAGAGAACATATGGTCGGGAATGCAAGGCAGGAAGCGACGACCGTAACTGTCGTTGGATCACGTAGCATTGGATCGCCTCACAAGTTGATGTAAAACGACAAAATGCACGTGTAACACTATTGTGAACACAAAAGAATTGCAAATAAAAATAAAGACGTTACAATATAATAACAACACCGCACAATGACCAATGCAATTAATATTGCTATATCGTGGTATTAGCTAAGATATCACATCTGAATTTCTGTTTGGACTTTCATGTTACACTCAGGGCAGTCAGTGTCGATACCTTTCTTTGCAGACAATTTTATGCTTCTGAAATGTGTTCTGGCTTTCATGTTTGCGAAATGGCCCTGAAAAACGTAATGCCGACAAGAATGTTACAATGATGTGCTTTAACAAAAGAAGACAAACATGCAACACGCCTTCCGAAAGTTCTCAGCTAATTTTGCCGTACGTTAAGGGAAAACGCTGCCTCAAGATGTTGTTGTTTTTACCATATAGCACACTGAGCAACACTGTATTTTTGGAACATTACACTGAACGTGCGTGACGAAAAATTAATCAATTTTAATTTGCGGCAGTTCAGTGAGCATGGTCATGTGTACCTGACCTTGAAAAGAATACAGGTAAAGTTTTCTAATTAAGCAAACTTTACCCGTTTGGTGTAGTCCGATCAATCAGCAACTGAATTAGACGCTTGACTGTGGAGAAAAGAGACTTGAAGGGAAAGAGGTGTATATCTACCAGCTAAGCTCCACTCTATTTTGTCAAAATTATGGGAGACACGTTAATCTTGAGATTTAGACAAACTTTGTTTTTTTACGCTTTGTTAATTTTTATGAAGCTAACGTTGAAACGGCCAGTGAGGTCAATCGAATTTATTGCTTGAGATATAATCAAAGTCAGATGGGAAAGCAGAAAGGTATGGGCTTTAAAATTTTTGTGGTTGGAGTTTTACAAACTTGACCTGATTCTTTCAAAGACGCTATGTAATTTGCATCTGATACCCTGAGCAACCGTCTGTCATAGCTATGGATCCATTGGCATTTTTGGGTCATATCCGAATTTAAGGGTCTCAGATATGACATCTGGCAAGACTTTAGATTGCTTTACATAAAAACGCTTTTATTGAAAAACAAACATGAATTGATTTTTCTGTGTAGGATTAGCAATAAATTCCAACAGACGAGCGCTCATGAGATGATGGGATCGATGGCATTAAGGGCTTTGCAACAATCGATGGTGCCTTTCACGTTCAGATCAGAGATGGCAATGTTCAAAAGAAAAGAAATGAATATCTGATACAAATTTACGGTGACACCATTAGTGACAATGGAACGAACACGCTCAGCGATTTCAGATGATTACTCTGGATGGGCTTCATCAACAAAAGAGAGAAATTACAGTACGCCGTTTTCGCTCCGTCCGAACCAGCTGAACCAATGCCAAATAATCTCAACGCTGAGCTGAATCGTGGTAATAGCGGGCTTGTGAATTTTTTGGTTATCCATTGCTGATCCACACAAGTCCACATATGAATTCGTGGATCAGTGTACAGATTACATGTAATCTGAGGCGTGTTACGTTTCACAAACACGAACAGCAGGGCCGGGCCAGGGCTTCGTTAACTTGCCAAGTCCGAAAAAATCAACAGCTTTCATTCTGAAACATTGGCAATCTGATTTTCTTTGGCTGGTTGTTTTTGGCAATTCGATTTTCTTTGACTGATAGTTTTTTCGAGAAGTAATCGATTTCTCGCTAAGTGTGTAATCATGTAATAATTCAGAGCTATAAATATTTTATCCCGACATTGCCTAAGAGAGGAAAACAAGCTAATTGCTGTATCCATGACAAAACTTAGCAGAACTCGTGGCCTCGTTTTCCTTCTACAACTTGCACTCCACCAGCTTTGCATTGTCAAAGCTCACAAGAGCGGCCATCCATCACCAATGCATGCTGCGCAAGGAAGGAATTTCTGTCAGCCGCTTATCACAAACGTGCCATCGGACCGAGAAATCCCCGACATGCTACCAAAAATTTCACTGTCAAATGCACTTGTCGATTGTACCACAAACGCTTGCGATGAGAGTCGCTGCACATTGGGGTCATGAGAGCGAAACTGTTAAAACTGCTCATCACTCACAAGTGAAGCATGCCGCATCCGCCCAAGCCGCAATTCACCTCAATCTTGGGAACTAACCGAGGTGATACATTTTACAGTTGTGAATCCCATATCCTTGATTTTTTCCACTGCGTGCGACAATTTTACTTTAAATCAGTTTCATTTGAACCCCTTCCATCCTAAAATACATTTTGCCTTGGACTTGGTCTTTCGAAAAAACATTTTTTTTATTGTAAGATGTACATGAGATACAGGCCTGACCTTGGAGGCCCAGGGTAAAGAAAGTCTATATGTAGTAAAGGTGTAAGCCCACACGCAATCCTGCAGTTAAAAGATAACGTTTATGCGGTATTATTTTTTCAAGGAAGACCTGCATTCATATTTTTCATTCTTGTTTGCGTTACTCGCAACAACACAACCAGCTCATTTAATTACAGTACATATTGAAGAAAATTAACATATTTTCGTAACGAGATAGCAGTAGATTAAAATTATCGCCTTAATAATTGCCGGGCTCTGGCATTAAGTTTCAGATAATGATAAGCTTACTAGAAGAAATCTAACTGCAAACGCAGATCTCATTGGTTCGGAAACGGCTGGCTCGCCGCCGAGTCAGCTTGCAGTCACAGTGTTGCG
>JGI24021J15306_10003208_pt1 | contig 18310 bp, 10 predicted proteins | sample Ectturendosymbi1_FD_15306 | JGI IMG/M metagenome (IMG submission 15306)
CTCTGCAGAACGCAGGTTGATAAAAACAGACAAAACAGAACGTAGTACAAGGCATTGAAGCCAGCGGAATCACAGGGTTACAGACACTTTTTGCAACTGCACTGAAGACAGAACCATAGGGTTGAGGAACAGTACTTATCTACTGGTACAATCACTGCCGAATAGATCATGAAAAGAAGCGTTTCTGGAATAATCTGAAATCTTACATTGTGTGCCTTTGCAAGTCACTGGCACATCAGCTTGTGGCCACAAGAGCAAGGGCCTGATTAAAGCAACTTCGTTTCAATGCAGCAAAAAATGGTGAAACGCCCTGCAGTTGAGAACCCGAGACAATTGTCACTGCACAGAGGCATTAAAAAAATCTACAGGGAGCAGTTGCCCACCAGAAACTTTGTTTGATACAATTCATTCCCCATTCAGATACATTTTTGAGCGCTTACAGAAGATTTGCTTCTCCATAACTAAAAATCGTTGGCTCAGTGTTTGCGCAATCATGGTCACTCGACCGTATAATGGCCAGTGACGCAGTGCATAAAGTTTCCCAAGAAAGCCAACAATGTACGTCGGTGGAAAACAAAGAAGATAAGAGCTGTGCCAAGGCACCAGCACTTCGGACATGCCGCAACTGAATACGGATCTATACGTGCAAAGTTCTGGAGTCAGAAACACTGGTGGTCGACGTCGCGACCAGTGATTAACCTGACGTTATTTGGTTTAATAAATTCAAAACGCAAAGCATGCATTAAACCTGAGTCACTGGCAAGTTTGAGGTAATTCCGCTGTTTTGCTTATAAACTTTGCAAATTTCTGGGAAGATGCTGAACAAAAGTGCAATTCGGGTTATGCACAAAAGCGAAACATTTGTTCATCCATTACTTTTGAAAATTTTCGCTGGTGTTACTAACTACAAAAGGGCAGTTCAAACGAATCATGGCTTTCAGATCTCATTTATTACCATGGGAGAAGTGCTTTTGGTGCAACTTTTGCTTGTATATCTTCAACCCAGCAAAAGAGTAGGCCAGTCTTTCACTGGATTCAAACATTTCATTGGTTTCCCACAAATCCTGCAACCCAGTGTCACACTACCTTTGCTTCATCGCTTCATTGCGGTTTCTACTGCCAGACCCAAAAGCGATTGATTATAAAGCGATTGATTATAATAACCGCGCTTAATGTCTCATCTAGAGCCGCTGCTAAACTGACCATCATCAGACAATTTTGCACCACGTTGTAATGCGACATCCGGCTATCGGTGGTAAAGCCAGTTTGTATGTCGTAAAAGCATCATTACAAGTACAACAAAAAGCTTTCCTGATCATATAAAACGACTCAGCCAACACAGTCCCGCTAGCTCTTTTTTAATTGCGTTCAACAGACTTCTAAAAGATAAATGTCATTGATAAAACATAAATGTTAATGACACGCAAATGTCATTGTTTCTTTGCAACGCACTCACTTTTTTACAGCAATCAATTTCTAATCATTTTTCTTCGTTAAGCTGCAATTGATGTTCAGTTCATGACTATGCTCAGTCCTAACGTTTTGGCGACGTTACATAGGGATGTTATATCCAACAAAATCAAAAGAAGAATAACACTGGCAGATGGTTTTCTTCCTACGCCAACCATGTAATGATGGAACTACGAAACGTCTCTAAAAGCAAATGCTCCTGTGACAACGCGTTGAGAAGATGCGGCAAACAGGATTCGCACCGCGTTGGTTCTTAATTTTGACGAATGTTAACAGCTTTATGAATCATGATCAATCGGCTGGTTAACGCCTCAGCAAATTTGTCTGAGAAACGCTACCATAACAGAATTACACATCAGTAAAACTAAGGCTTACGAAAGTCTTCAGAGGGTGCCACGTCAAAAGTAGGTTACTATCAGGAGAGTCAATCGCTATAGCGAAATGCTCGTTTTGTTGCATTTCTTCAACTCCCCCCGAACGCAGGTTCTTCTCGTCACAAACAATTGTGTCGCCATTCTCTTCAACGCATTTTCTACATCTTTAGGGACGATCATGGCGTGGATTTTGTTGTTTTTCATTCATTTTCATGACTGTTTTTCCTCTAGGAAGGGTCATGGGGCCAGCAGCCCTATAGAGGATTCGAAGTACCTCACGATCAACAGCATTCTCAGATAGTTCTGCTGGCTCCACACTAAGACGGAACCAAGCAAGGTCGGAGATGTAGTCACTGCAGCGTGGGTCTTGTTGTTATTTATAAAATCGAAAAGCCTTTTTTGGTGTTACAGTTGGCAACAGGCCCTAGCCAGGTTTTAAAATATGGGGGGGCAAAATACATTTTTAAGGGGACAATATTTTTGTTTTTACTATTTGTTTAAAATAATTTTTCCGGGCACAACATTTGGGCGGCACAAAAAATTTAGGGGTACTGGGCCCGAATTTCTCCTGTGGCTACGGGCCTAAATATCCTAATTTAACCCATTCGTGTCTATTAAAACTTTCGCTTTTGCTAGAGAAAATGTAAACAGGTTAAAATAGGATAGAAGCACTTGAGCTGTGCAACTGTTTGTACGTTTTGATAAAAGATGTTTGATACATTTTTTTGGGAAGCCTCTTGAACTTTGTCAGTTCTGTTAAAGGTTACGAAACTTAAAAAGTGATAAAGCAGAAAAGCTGCTCAGTATGCAAATATTGCCGCGAAACAGTGGTGTAGGAGATGGGAGTGCAGGGGTGCAAGCGCACCCCCAAACGTTCTGATTTGTTGAAAACCCGGGCAAAATTCCTGAAAATATGAGCAAGATCCTTGAAAATCTGAGAAAAAACGGCGCCCAACGTTGCTTGACTTCAAAACATGGTGCCCAAACGTTTGCACAAAAACCCATGAAGACCTTTTGTTGGAGGTCACACCAAAAAAGGGTCCTTTATAAGGGATAAAAATTGTTGGCAAAAGTCGCACAAAAAACTTTTTGGGCAAGTTTGGGGAAATTCGAGCAAAAAATCTTCGCACCCCGAAATATTTGCCTGCTCCTGCACCTATGCTGCGAAACAACCGATTTATGCAAAAAATAATTTTTTGAATGAAGGCAAACAGGCACAAAATTAAGTAATTTGAAAAAGTATAGGTATTATATAAAACAGTGCTACTAAAGACTCAAAACGATGGACGGTGCAAACCTTCAACATCTACTGCGCTTTCCCCTTAAAAAGCGACAAACAAGTCAATGTGACAATAGAAGCTATCGTCAACCGCCTTATTTACACCAGCGTCTGCTGGCTGACGTTTCAGCTTGCTTGTCGCGTGCCTGCCAGTCTACGACGATCACTTTATACGCTGCTCGTGGATACTAATATTGACAATCAATATCTAACGTACACATGGCATTTATCCGATCTTCACTAAAGGTTTTTTAAGCCATTCCTATGAACGAAACGTGATTCCATCCTGGACGCCTTTGGCTGAAGTGTAATAATTGGTCACTGTTTTTGACAATGTGTTGGCGAATTCGGTTTGTAAATGACTTTGCACGGAATGATGAGTTGCCAAGACAACTTCTCCATACCTGGTAACTGAAGCAGTTTCCATTTGAGCAAAAAAAGTAAGGCCACGATTCATTTTTGCATTTTCTGAAAGAGGTCGTTGCCACGTCACTCCAACTGTAGTTTCCGCTGCCTCTTGCTGCATCAGTTTTCGTGTTGCTGTTTCCATCAACTGTCATTGCGACGAATGATGAAAAGCAAAAATAGAAGATCGTCTTGGTGCAGCGGAAAAAGCACATAAACAACGGTAACTAGAAGTTACAAATTTCAGCAATGCAGAGTAAGCAACGTTCCAATTAACGATCACGAGAATTTAATCAAATCACGATAATCACGATTGTGAATACTTTAGCGGACTGTACTGCCAATGCTAGTCTGTTAGTTTTCTAACTACATTGTTCAGCTTCTTACCGTGAACAACGGGAAACAATTACAAAGGATTAGTGCTTCACGAGAGGAAGAACATATTGGGCAGCCAACGGGAAAGTGAATTGTTTTAAGCGTTTAAACGTTTGGGGAAACATCGGAGAAAACTGAAAGATGTGAAACACATTTTTTTAAACCGAACTACACGGACTTTTTCCTATAGTAAATACTTTTTCCTTTTGCAAGTCTATTTTCCTTTCGCAAGATCTACTGTACATAACTATGTGTGCTGATCACATTCTGACAAATGTTAGATTTTAGCAGTTGTATGCGGGTCACAGTAACGGATACTGGATTGACAAAAGAGGAAATTTCATGCGCGCGACATATCGTAAAGGCGGACATAGCAAAGCGGGTTTGCTGTAGGAGACGAGCAAACTATATCGACTGACTGAAATATCCAAGCATTGCTTGAGCTGGGAAGAGGCATCATTGTGTGGACTCGGAAAATGTTCCAACAGTTTTAGTGTCAAAGAATCAAGTACTGATCGTGGTGCAGTATAACATCACTTATGGTGGGCTACAAACTAGTTTTATTACAAAGCTTAAGAAATCCAATGATTGCGAGATAACCATGGCAGTGAAAATGGTATGCGAAGAGTATTGTCAAATTTTACTCCCGGTATTAGTAACAAAAACTTGGGACCGTCGGTTTGATTGTCCAGACTGTATGCTACGATTAATTTCAAATCTCAAAATATCCACAACGTTCGATGCATTCCTTAGAAAAAGAAAAACACATCGTATATTTCTCATAACATATTCCGAATGTTTAACCAGTGTTTTATCAAAATTTTCCGTACAATCACCAAAAGGCCTAGTTTGGCGACATCACTGCTTTGAAGATGTTTGAGTTGATTAGTAAAAACCAGTTTATCGGTCGTTGTCATCAACACTTGATGATGCAGTAACGTGTTTCTTTAAAACTGACCATAATTGCCATGACAAGTATGTTCTGCAAAGGACTCTGTGATGCAGTTGGCATATACTCGTTTTTCATTAAAACCTCAAACGGCAGTGCATTTCTGACATCTATGGAACATAAAGCTTTTAAATGATATCTGAGGTGTGAAGTTGACCATGTAAATTGTTCGTGAATTTCTTCTTTAGCAAGCCATTATCCACCAAATACTTGCTTTCCTTGCACTGAATGCAACAAGGCAATGAGCAAGTCATCCGTAATCTCTTAAACATTCCTTCTGCGATTAACTGGCAAAACATAAAAATTGGACTTGACGGTTTGACGGAGATACCATGACAACTGAGGCTTTCAGTATTTGCCGACTCTTCTCTATTAAATTTAAGCGATGACATCAATCAATTTACGACAGCTTTTGTCTGTTCTTCACCGACCACCAACACCGAGATTCCATTTCTTTCTACTTGCTCAGGTTTTTCAAACATTAAACGCAGAATGTATTTTCTGTGCAAATATATGCAACTTCTTGTGGTTTGCCTGCACTTCTTTTATCTTAAGCGCGTAAATTTGAGCCTACTCACACGGCGCATTGCTTAAAGCCGGGGGGATCGTTGAGGTGAGTGTTTGGTTAAAAACAAATAACCAAAATTTTACGTGGTACACACTTTCAGTATTAATCTTAACTCTACTTAAAATGCCACAGTGTTATCTCGTTAAATTTCCGAGTGCAGTTATTTCGATTGTCCACAAGGCTTGAAGTGTTAGTAGATCAACTTAAAGATCTTTACAAATTCTTATGCCCAAATAAACGCATTCTTAAAACAAGGTTTCAGCAAATAACGTAAGAAAAATGAATAAAAATGATTTTGCTGAGGCAAACATCTAGTGAAACTTTAAACAGTGTTCTCTGTTGGCGACAAAACGTTCTTAATTTTTAATGCATGGCAATTTGCTCATGTATAAAAAACAGCTTTCCTCAACTTCAGCTCGTGCATGTATTGTGTAACTATCCAAAAAGTCTCCACGAATAACCGTGTCTTCTCTTAAGTAACTACTGTCTTTCAAAGCTTAAGAAGAAATACTTTAGAGCAGAATCCTGCAAAACTTTGAGGAAAAAATACGTGTATTCTGTTAACACTTGCACTGAACGTTGTCCAAAAAAATGCCGAGAATTTAAAACACTCTTCTTGCCTTGTTTGTTTTATGTTGGCGGTCAATAGTTTTTTTCAATTTTGCGGATAATATTACAGCGCATGCCCAATGAAACGTGCAGTTTTTGCATTTCTACTGCACTTGTGCGCTCTCAAAATCCGTTTCTCTAATCAAAAGCGAATTGCGCCTGAAACAATCGCGAAACCGAAAGTAAATTTTATCAGCATTTTGACGACCGCCGAGCTATAAAATCTTGAACGCAAGAAGGCGGTCATCAAAGGCTGGACGAACGGTGGGCGATTTTTACGTCTCCGCTTGCGTACAGTTTTCTTCAAAGGTGAGGTTTTGCTCATTTGCGCGTGTCTTTTCTAGAACCTCACTTTACTCAATTTTTTACGGCAGATATGGTGAAGATCATTTACCTGAAAAAGCAGTAATTCGTCTTTCTAAAGAAGGCTCTAGCGCTCAGTGGCGTAGCCAGTCCAAAATTTAAGGGGCGCCAATATGATTGATTTTAGGCGAGCAACAATATTTTGTCTGGAACGCCGCTTCCCAAAGCACAAAATGACTAGATATGCTAAAAATTTGGGGGCCATGGCCCGCTGGCCCCCATCCTGGCTACGCCTATGCTAGCGCTTTCGAATTAACGCAACATTCCACAATATATCTGCTTTATCTGCCGCAGTTTGGCAACCAGAGACTGCTTTCGCTTAAACGCGTTGCATTTCAAACTCATTGCACCGAATCTTGATCGAATAAAATTTTGCTTGTTTGATCTATATCACCAAATGTAATGTTAATAGATCACCTTTATTTGTGAACTAATGGTGTGAAGTTTATCACAGTATTATTTGAAAAAGTACATATGTCAACCGAAGGCCCTTTCCTGCGTGCCAGATCTTTCAATGAACTGTGAAATTTAATCATGGAACTCCACATTCCCATCCCACTTCATGGGGACAATATGTTGAACGGTTACTTGTCCTTATTCTTCACTTACAAATCAGCTCTACGTGTGCAATGGGACCAATGATGACACTTTTTTGAGAAAAGTCTGTAACCGTCCGTTAGCAATCGCTTCCTCTGGAAGTAGGCATCAGTCTGCGAAATGTGCTCGTGGATGATTTGCAGCAACTGCCATTTCAACGAATAGCCAAATGCACCAGTGCACGACGCAAACGTCGGGTCTTGTACTGTACTTTATCACTTGATCAGTTTCTTTTTAACACAGTTTTACCACAACAAGCTAATGCCTAGAAAGCGGTAAATTGCTAATCCCTGTACGGCAAAAGGCTGTCGCCTAAGGCAAAAACCTTGGCGTAGCTAGAGCAGCTGGAAAATATTCAAGATCCTTAACTCAATAAACCAATTTTAAAAAGTTTCTGCTTGCACAAAATGTTGCCAAATTATCATGAATTTAGTGTTTTTAAAACTTTTGAAGTTCAGTCCTAGACGGCAAAGGGTATGCTTACTATGCGTTCTGACATAAGTAATACTCAAGCAACAATGTTCCATCGTTGCTCCTGGCAGTGAGATAAAATGAGGAATTCGAATGTGCCATGACCTCACCTTTACGCCCTTTATGTCACCCGCTCCTAGATATTGACACGTCTCCGCTGTAGCAACACATTAATGGTTTGGTAAATGCTGTTGTGATTCATCAAAACAAGATACTTCTTTTGAGAGAGCAAGCGCTCTATCTTTAACAGCGTGGCCGTGTTCTTTACACTTCAAGAAAGAGAAGGGAATAAGCTTATATTCTCAAAGCAGGCAAGGTTGAATGGAAAGCCCAAAACAAAGGCGCAGGAAATGTAGTACAAAACAATTCAAAGCTTGAGCAGACTATTTAATTCGAAAGAAGCAACCCAAAGCGCAGGCTGTTTCATGTGGCGACGCCTACCTTCTGTCAACATGTAAGAAAATGACTCAACCACTGAAAGAAATTTAATGCGATTGTTATCGATTTTTAAAGACGTCCCGCAAACCTACGTATCTTCATGAGCCAGAGCTCTTGGAAACCACAAACAAATGGCATGTGGTGAAGACAAAATTTTAACGCATCAGGATTGTTACAAGGGAAACGAAAAACAAATATCTACATTTCTTCCCATTTGCTTCTTTCATTCCAATGAATCTCAATCTGTCCTAGACACATTGCTAAGATCATAAATTCAACTCCTTAGCAAGGAAACGTCGTTCATTTTGCTCATTTTCTCTTTCAGCGATAAGTGTTTATTAAATATCTTATAGATTAAGCTACAAGCTGCTGTTTATATTGATAAAGTTAATTTCAAAAAATTATATATCTTGCCAGTATAATATTGCGTATTGACAAGGTTGATCATCAGAAGCGCTTTTAACAAACTGTTATTTCGGCTCCAGTCGTGCTCAACATTATGGTCATTAAAATTAATGAATACATGTACAGAGTATATTCTTAAATTATTTACATATTCATTTATTAAAATGCGTTTATAAATACATTTACAGAGTGTTGCAAAGCATTTGCTATCGTTTGAGATGTATATATCCTTACGGATCAAGTCAAGTAGTTGTTACGTACCACACCACGTAACAACTACTTGACTTGATCCAACTACTTGACTTGATCCTTGTTGTTACGTACCACACCAAAACATAATACAGAAAAAACTACTGTTGCTCAAAATAGTATTGTATTGAATTGTTTTAAGTATATTTTGAATTGTTACGAAACAGATGTAAACTCCATGTCTTACCGTTATGCATCAGCGTGAATATTGTCAATATGGCGCCTGAATGCAAGAATTTCCATTGCCAAGCCATACCTAAGTTACAACGTTTTCTGTAACAGAAATTAGTGTCATACAATGTTACCAAAGCAGTATGTTTTTTAAATAAGCCCCTTAACCATGCGCGTTGTGATTGAATGTTAACTCATTTTATATAAATCTAAAGCAACGTCATAATTTCTTCAATCTTCCAGAGCGTCAGTTAAACGCAGACTGGCAAGTATATTACAAAAAATTTGAGAAAACTTTCTTTAAAAATTCTAAGCAGAACACCTCTTCGTGTTTTTGAAACAAACTGTACCTTGTCGTTTTTCTTGCACCAGTTACGCGAAATTAAGGGAGGAACCGTTCTTACCTTCATACTTAAACAGTTCGCTTGCTTTGCAAAATGCCCAACCTTATGAAAATGTTTAAGAATAAATATGTTCAGGCGTGGTGTGCAGCCACTTTTCACTTAACAAACAAACAAGCCTTTTCGTAAATCGTTGCGTCATGCACTCGCGTATTGCCGGGAGCGCCCGAGCTTCCGGGGGAAGAACCTCTTGAGATAGAAATCTATTTCAGTTGCGCAAGCGAGATAAAATTTTCCAGTCGTGCTGCTTGCGCGCAAGTAAAAAGAGCTGTGGTAACAACTGATTCGTTCACGTACACCGCGCAAATGTCTCGGGCTTAACTTGAATAGCAGTAAAACTCTCGTTAACTGAGATCTGTGTGCTTTATTATTATAGCAGACGTGCAACGAATTTCCGAGGAATTCACATAACAGTGTTATTTAATTTTTAACTACATCTGCCTAATCGATTGGTTTAGCGAAGCTCTGAAAAAGGAAAGATCAACTTAAATGAAAACCACGGTTTGTATTTAAAATATTTGTAAGACACTTAAATCTCGAATAAAAGGATGAGCACAGTTCAATAGGTTCAAAACGAAAGATGGGATCACTTTCGAATTTGTACAATAGCTGAATTACTTCATGAGAGTGTGCAAAAAGAGTGATCCATCTGGCGTTGACAAACTCTGTCAAGTCTGTCGTTACCCTGTTGTGCCAAACGTCAAGTTTCACAGGAAACTAAGTTCCTATGTAGGGTTGCCGTCTTATTCGAAAAAATAATCGTTTCATTTGTTCACTTTCGCGGGGCAAGAGATACATTTCCACGGTGCTGCTATAGCGTAAGGTCTACCGCCATATGTCGCCTACCCAGATGCAGCCTGTGAGGTTACGGCGTGACCTGCCCATATAAAAGGAAGCAAATGGAGCTCCTAAATCAGATTCATCCTCGGCCAAAAATACAATCCATGGGCGTAGAATTGATGATGGGCCTTGTGTTTTTGATCTTAAACAAGTCTCAACCTAAAACCCTAAACCTAAAACCTTAAACCTAAAACCCTAAACCTAAAACCCTAAACCTAGAACCCTAAACCTGAAACGCTAAACCTAAAACCCTAAACCTAAAATCCTAAACCTAAAACCCTAAACCTAAAACCCCAAACCTTAAACCCTAAACCTAAAACCTTAAGCCTTAAATCGTGTTCAACCTTGCTTCCTATAATGCAGCGGTAGACCTCACGCTTTTGTACTAACGGAGGTAGATCTCACGCTATAGTGTGGCAGACCTCACGCTATGGTAGCACCCATGTCCAGTAATAAAGAGCTGTGTTGTGAGTTTTCTACCGACTTTCACCTACACTACTCATGATAAGGAAAAGTGTTCAGTGATCAGATGCAAGAAGATGCCCTGTTTCACCAAAAGTCAGTACTAAGGAGCAATTCATACAGAAGAAAAAAGAAAATGGCACCTCCACAATCCACATCACATGCACCTTTCACCGAGTGACTTAACGTTAGCTTGCGCAGGAATTTTAAGCCGGAAGTCACTCGCCAGTCGGATTGGAATTCTTGAGTTCCTTCAAATTTCAGTAGAAGGAAGTAAACTTTAAAGCTCGCCTCGGACTTCAGGAATGAACGTAGTTTGTGTAAATCATGATGAGCTGCAAGTTTTTAAAAACTTTTTCGAGCTCACCACACTGTGTTCGAGTCTGCGCTGTTGGCACGATTAATGCTGGTCACCACCTCGGTTGCCTTAATACAAGAGCCTGGAGTTGGTGAGGATAACATCACTCTTTGCAAGGGCTAATCTAGGTTTTATCTCAAAAGCAAGCATTTTGAATGACTGGATTGTTTTTTTAGCTTCTGTGTCGTTGGTCGGTGTTCCCCACCTTTTCTTACTTCTACCTGCTTATGTGTTTGTCTTCGCATGCATTTGAATTTGATCACAACAGAAATAAGCTGAAATTAGCTGAAACAAATGCATAGCTGACAAGAAAAAATGTCAATAACTTGCAAAAGAAGCAAAGCGGGTATATTTAACATCAGCAATTTCTTCTCAGCAAATGGGAATGCAATTTTTGCCCTGATCTTCCCGGCAAGGCTTCATGCATTACTTATATAAGGTCTGACCAATAGCATTTAAATTTTTTTTAATTGCCTGAAATTTTTACCAAATTTTTGTGTCAATTTGTTGTCTACTTTAAGCAACCTTATTGTTCCACTCCGTTGATCTCTCCGCATCAGAATGACAGAAATTTGCCACTTGATCTTAACTCTTCCACTTGGTTGTTTTGTGCAAATCTACACCTATAGCTCGATCTCGATACTCCCGACAAAACGGTTTTAGGCAGTTTCAAGCAGCATTTTTTGAATTGGAGACGCATTTGTGGCAACCTTTTCATTGCACTTCATAGATAAAGCATCGTGTCGCTTCGGATCCTTCGAACGAACGATTAATGCTGCTTTTTTCAAGTGCAGGTCTTTATGTTTCTCAGACCGGGAGAGATCCATTCAAGGTACGACTATTAAAAGTTTTACGTTTGCTGTAAACTTTCGAGGAATCAGCCGAATGGACTCCGCCTTCATTTTTTTGCGATGATTCAAACTTGCACATATGTGTATTCAAGCATGGGCGTTGGAAGGGGGGTGCAGGGGGTCCCTGACCCCTCTAGATTTTGAAAATTTTAGCAAAAAATGTTGTTTTCTTAGTTTCGAGTGGAAAAAAACAAATTTCACTACTTTTGGCTCTCACGTAGAAGACTTTTGGAAAAATCCATCGGTGCCCGCCTGGAAAAAATCCTTCCGACGCCCATGTATTCAAGTAGCTATTCTCCACAGAAGTGAAGAGTATGAATCAATCAGCAAATTTTTGATAGGAAGTCAATTTCACGTAAGGCTACGCATCGTCAGTTCTGCAATCTCATTCTAATAGAATCTTATTCAAAGGTCCTTATTCAAAAGGCACAACAAAAACGTTGTTTTCGACTACTGAAGAGCTGTTGCGACGAAGAAATCTATTGAGCCTTGGACAGCAAACGTATAAACGAACAGAATTACGTGCAGTGAAGTGAGTAGCAAATTTGCTACAACTTCGTGAGTTTGGTGTAATGCTATGCGAATTAATGAATTGTCGCACTTTTAGAATGATCAATTTTGTAACCTGTTTTTCTGATCTCAGGGGAAAAATTTTTCAAGTCTAATGCAAACGCAAAGATTTTATCAACAAAAAAGGTTATAAAAAGCAGTAAACTTTATGACTAACGTTAGGTTGACATTTTCGCTAGGTGCATTTAATCTCTCTAGCGCAGTGCTGCCTGTGATGCCATCGAAAACAAAATGATATTACTGCGCTGAAGCAAAAGATATTTGCAAGTATAGCCAGATTGAAGGCGATATGATTATACGTTTAATGCCAAACCTTTGGAGTTTGCAGCAGTTGAAAAAATTGATTCTACATCGGACTGACTGCACAGGATTATTTCATTTAGTGGTGCTTTTCCGTTATAAATTTTTCAGCAATGCACATTATGTATTAGGCCTATAGTACATCTCTCGCGGTTTTCATCAACAGAGAGCAAACGTTGTCGTTTTTTGTTGACAAACAGGTATAATTTTTCAGAAACAGTTTGCACGCAAATTTCAGAGTTTTTGAAATTATTTTTACAATTCATTTCCAACTTAATTCTATCGCTCATTTTCTTCTCGTAGGCGGTTCCTTTGCTTTACATGGTTGCATTTTGAACGTCTATTACCCCGTAAAAGCAACCATATGCCAGAAATGTATTGGCTGTCACGGAATGTATCGAAATGTTTTTATACTATTTTTACTCAGGTTACATGACCAAATCACGCAACGTAAATAAACTCACAAGCTGATTCTGATCTAATTACAGTGGCGTATCTTGCTAAACTGATGAAATCGCACTCCTGATGTGCCTCCACGGTAGCGATTTTCGCACAGTTCTGTCCAGCCACTTCGACTTACTGTTATCACTAGAAAAGCAATGGGTCAATGTAAGTGCAAGAATCACCGTCTCCGAGATGCCACAGCATAGGTCTAAAGCACAAACTGCGTATTAAAGGCGCTTACCAGTCACGCGGCCTCGGCTTGATTGACGCCATTTGCCATCGTTTCAAGCACTTGAATGTGGTAAACCTTTTTTCTCGCAGCATCCAAGTGGTGTTTTACGCCCGTCAATGGCTGGGCATAAACGCTGAGAAACCGCCGGCCCATGGCTTTACGTTGGGTTATTTGGCTAATTGACGTTTAAATTTTACAAAGTACTTCCTGCAGTGGTTGATAGCGCCTAGCATCTTTTGCCGCTGAAAATAAATTATTCGTTTCATAACCAGTTTGCAACAAAACCTATTTGCATCTGTCACGACAAAGTTTAACACGCCGTTGTAAGTAAAGATATTGCTTTTTCACTTCCAAAAGCCTTTGCAAGTTTTAGTTTTTTCAGTTATAAGGAGTAAAAATAGTACAAAAATGTTTCAGTTATTGATAATATCTGATTATTTTGGAACAAATGAGCCACGGCCTTCGAGATACGATGGGGTTCAGCGCCTTTACCAACTTGAGTTGTGGATGGTCCATGTCCACCGATTTGCAGAAGAGTTTCATGGGCAAAAGTGACAACTACAACCAGCACAAATTTAGGCTTCGTTCTACCTTCAAATTGCTGACAACATGATGATAAAATTTTAACAATGATTTCTGAGGTTACACAGACCGCGGACACTTGTATACGCACTATGAATTAGCTCAGCCGACGTTAGTTATTTTCCTTAAGATAGCAAAACCAGGGTCGTTCTGATAAGGTACTAGAAAAAGTATAAATACAGCTTACTAAAAAATACTTCTTATGAAATACTGTATTACTGTGTTTCTGATACAGAACTGCAAAACTTTGTATGACAATGTTTTAACATGCACAAGTACGTGTGAATCTTCTGCACAGAAGAGAGCATTACCATCAAGTCTCTTCGGATTTGTTTGACCAACGTAGTGCTGATTTGGCAGTAACACACAAAATCGCTTGTGGTAGGGTGCTTCAGACTTCACACATAATATTTCCAAACATATAAAGAACCCTTGAATATTACAGACGTATGTTCGGAACTTGAATAAAAATAAAGAATTGGTCTGTTCTACAATCAGAATTCCTCAAAATTTTGCTCTATGATTCTGCATAGACCTAACTCATGCCACCGTTATACTTACAGTTTACAATCTCTTCGATTAGGCCGAGTCATAATAGGAGAGGAAAGGCATTTCTGAGAGGTGGGGGAGGGTGGAACGTTTATAATTTGCTCAGCTGGACCCCCATACATGGACGCATATACTTTTGGGAAAATAATTTTTTGACAATTTTTACAATTTTTTGGACAATACTTCTGCAAGTTTTTATACAATTTTTCGTTTACGCCAGGGGTTCTTAACCTGGGGTCCGTGAAGTCCTTAGGGGGTCTATGGATCGCCTTGGGCTTTTAGGAGGTCCGTCCACCAAAATCCAATTAAGAAATCCGCTAGTTTTATCTGCCCATTAGGGCCATTATTCAGCTTAATCGAACCACCAGCTGTAGTCTGATATGTCCATGTTGTTGCAAGTCAACTTACCTTTTTTTGTTTGATTTTAGTGATGGCCGTTGGCGAGAAGCCGAATCCTGAACTTTGCTTCTTGTCCGGGCGGCTAAGGTGCTCACCATCAGAAGTGACGAAGTCTAATTTCTCAGTAATCGAAAAAACTTTGACAAAATGAAGGGGTCCGCAACGGTTTTGGGTGCAGTGAAAGGGGTCCGCAGTGACAAAAAGTTTGAGAACAACAGCATCGAGCCAACATAAACTGCGTTGGACTAAGACCATGAGTGTTCTTTGGGATGTTTTTCAATTTTATGAAAAACATCCATATTTTTCACCTTTTTTAATTTCCACATTTTCTTTTTTGATGTAATTTATGGTGACGGGTGATGGCAGTTGGGATCAGGCCGAAGCATGAAATCTGCCTCTTGCTGGGGCGTAAAGATGAACGCTCTTTCCCCGCGTAGCGTTACGGTGATTCAATCAGTGACCGCGGATCGAATACCCAACCTCCCAATTGAGAGGCGGACACTCTACCACTGAGTTATCGCGAGGTGTTTGTTTGTTTTACGAAAAGATTTTTTATGCTTTTGGCCTTTATGCATTCGCCTCGAGTTTCCACAACAGCCTCGAGAGGTCACAAATTCCTTTTGTAAAACAAATGCAAGGGAAGGTTGAGTTTCGTGTCCGATTTAAACATTTGTTTGTCCAGTAAAAGTAAACGTTAAGCGGGCATTACTTTTGTGTCACTTTGTCGTCACACCTACGCTTTCAATTTTTATTCTGCTTTCAATCCTAATTGTTTCAAACTGCGACACCATTTTATTTTGTTCAACCCGAGCATATGTTTAACATACCAGGTTATTAAAGCCATGTGTGGGTTGATTTCGAAACGAAATTTCTGCATAGACAACTACCTGCATTTCGTATCGTCGTTAGTACTGCTGACTTATTCTGTTTTTTTACGTATAAAACTGCCTTGAAGGTCTTTCGAAGGCAAAAAAATACCTCACTACCATGGTTATGACCTTAAAGCCAGAAACTCTTTACAGATAAATCAGTGGGTTGTTTGCGGTGAACCCAATTTGGTCTATACTGTTCGAAAGTAACCTTACTTCACCGAGTCATTCTTGCAAGATTTGACAAACATTCGCAAAATATTTCCCTGTTTTTGACATATAAACATTAACCTTCTATTTTCAGTTTAACATATTCCAAAATAACAAACAAGTTCAAATGTAAGCAGCACAAAACATCTGAATGGCAGTGCAATTTTATCAGTCGTTCAATTTTGTGTTTGGAAATCTGATTATGGACGGGACTGCTCTTCTTTCACATCTTTGAACTAAAATATTTTAAACACCTACCAAACCTCTGCGCAGCAACGTTATGGATAGGGAACCCAGAGGGTCCAAGATAGCTGGAAAGGTAATCAATTTCTAATGGCATCACGTCATGTGGTATAGCTTCCTGTACAAGGAACTGATGGTCTACAATGTCATACCTGGTGGATAATGTGATGGGGGTGCTTAACGGTACCCCCAAAATTGAGCTAGATCAGCTGCAAAGGTGTTGCAAAATGTCCAGCATAACCCCAGGAACCATAAATGACCAATGCCATACATTTCAAGTGGTGGGACATCCCCGCCAGACACCCCAAAATGGCCACCACAAAATTGAGCTACTGTAGATCAACACGGAAGACCACCACTTGAAACCTGTTGCAAAATGTCCAGCATAGTCCCGATAACCAGGATTGCCAGATGCCTGAGAGAGTTTATGCCAGCGCATATGTCACCACAACGAGGTTTTGTGGGCTTAAAACCTCCAAACTGAATTTTAACCCCCCTGAAATATAAAAGGAAGCACTAGAACACAGTTGATTTTTCCGCCGACACGTTTTTCTTTTCATTCGTTTAAGTTATTTATTTCAAACTGTTTCTGAAACTGCGTCACAGTGATATCGTCGCAGTTTGCAGAAAAAAACAGAGTCAGGGAGATTACCACACTTTCCTCTTTGACCTGAAATTATATTGCCTGATAATTTTTATTCGGTTGTGATGTAATAAACGCGTTTGAATGCAAAGCCTCAGCATCCCTTGTTTGGATTGTTCGACGTCAAATTTCTTACATGCCTAGTTGTAGGCGTACAAAACTGCGACTTACACTTACATCACTTCTTCTTTTGAGCCAGTTCTTCATAACCACTGCTAGGGCGTAGTCGATCTCGGGGCAGGTGTTGAGCAGCCATTCAATTGCCCAATCGTCCAGAACCGTCAGGCAGTGCAGTACACGAGGAGGTCGATGGATTGGACATTGGAGGACAACATGGTCGACGGTTTGTTCTTCTGTGCCACACTCACAGGCCGCAGAGGTGGCCATACCCCATTTGTACAAGCAGGAGCGGGAATGTCCGACACCGGTGCGGAGGCGGTTAAGCCGGACCCGTGTTTTCGGAAGGTCATTTCATTCCACGGCCGCAACCAGGAACGGGCAAACCGGGCAATTGCCCCCCCCGAAATTTTGGAAATATGATATAGTTCACGTACTGCACATAAAAAGTTTTCTCTTGAGACTGCGTTACTTCTACTTGAACTTCTCAAGACAATTTTTTCGCATGCGTTTGTGCTGCGTCATATAAGATAAAACAATTAACCAATCAGTGTACCATGCTTCCGAAAACTCCCAACACAGAATTGGAGACAAGCTTTGAGGCGCTAATTGTGGAGTGATACCATCCGTTTCATAAAAGGGACGTTGTGTTTGTGAATGTGACCTAACAGAGCAGGAATCCATAGGCTACCAATCGAAGCTACTGCTACAGCGTGGTTTTCAGTCAACATTATTATGTTTCGCATTGAAGTATATGTCAGCATTACTTAATATGACGAGGTTGAGCAACGAGTTTTGCTTGCTGAATTACAGTCCCGTCGCCAAGGGGCCTTTGTGGGCTAAGCCCTCCAAACAATTCTCCAAGCCCCCCAAACTGAAATGCGAAACACTATAAATTAGAGGAGTTTTGCCAATTTTCATTATATCAAGCCTTCTGCACAAACGTAAAGCCCCCCTGTTGAAGACCTTCGGGCGACGGTTCTGCTGAATTACTATTCAGAAGTACAGAAGCAGGGCTTGCAGGACAGGAAAAATGTAGTCTTAAACAGTGACGAAGTGATTGATACGATGGGAAGTGAAGCTGATGTTGAGCAAGCTGTTGAAATAATACCAGATACTCGAATCGCACAAGAGTTTTCGCAGCGGGACATTGGCTTGTTCGCTGGAAGGAAAACAAGCAACGATGAGAAGTATATGCTCTTTTAACTTGTAGGTGGCAGCCGGGTAAGATCTACCAATTTCCCGGCGTAGTCCAGGGAAACATAAAGAGGTAGCCTACTTCAGGAAGGACTGCCTAGATATGTAGGCTATATTCCATGGCTAAGTTGGAGTCAAAAGTCAAGGAGCTTTCTGTGTGTACTGCGTCTTATTTTCTGAAAGCCAATGTACTGGTAAAGGAAAACATGTGCCTGCAGGAATTTTGGGAAAAGAACCTTTATGCAAATACAAAGATATTAAGGAAAAGCATTTACTCATGTAACTCCAGCCCACGCTCTCGAAATTCGGCTTTCGTTACC
>JGI24021J15306_10003210_pt1 | contig 18306 bp, 13 predicted proteins | sample Ectturendosymbi1_FD_15306 | JGI IMG/M metagenome (IMG submission 15306)
GCCAAACAAGGCCAAAAAAGCCAAATTTCATTTGGCCTTTTTCCAAAAATATAAAAAAACGCAAAAAAAGCCAGAGGAGTTGAAAAAAGGCCAAAAATTACAAATTTGGCCTCAAAAAAGCCAAACTGGTAACCCTGCTGCGGAGGCATGTTACGAAACTCGCGAGCGAATTGTTCTACTACTGGCCTATTGGCGTTTGTTGTGTAACAATAACATGGTAACAAATCTGCGAAGATGCACTTCAAGTCACGGTAGTAAGCGTTTTGGCGCATGTAACTGTTGAATGCAGGTATCTTGGCAGGTAATGTAGTGAGACAGTGACTGCTGACAGCGATAAGCCACGTAGGTAGGCGAATTGCGGGTCGCCGACATATTTTGTGTGGCTTTTCTAGACTAGATGAATAGCAATATCTCAGATTGATAGAGAGTTGTTGCCTCATATGCAACGTTTGTTTCATTTATCAATGTGTTTACACAAGTTCGTGAAGTCAGTCACCAGCAGTGTCCCTGTAAGAACATTTTACATTGAGGAAATGCTTGCTTCAGTGCGCATGCAATTTCACAACCATGTAGACCAGAGGCGCAGCCAGAATGAGGCCGAAGAGGCTATGCCCCCCTCCCCGAAAAAACTTCGCTGGTGTTTTATATCAATCTCAACTGTTCGAAAACAAACGGAAGGAACAGTCGGACTCATGTAGTGTCGTGTTCTCTCATTGACCAAGGTTTAACGTGACTTTTTGCGACTGGATGCAAAACTATACGACTAAAGCATGCAACTTTGTTGGCAAAGTTGCCAATTAATGCGGACAACACGAGTTGAGGTGTAGCCTGAATGAAATGCAAGGGCGCAGCTTTCTTGCAAACGAGTATAAATTCAGATGAGACATTGTTGAGAGGATTATTTGCATGAAGTATTGCCGAACCAAATAGAACTATACTTGGTCAAGACAGATCAAACCGAAGCGCACCACGCAATGGAGTGTTATGCAACAACGCAATGTTTCTCACAGCACGGTTGGCATTGTGGCCAGTGGGTATGCGGTGCCAGGTAGTGATATAGGGTCTCAATTTTGAAATGTACAGCAAGTCACTGTCAGCGCAACACACAAATTTTGTTAATATCACATTTATTACAGTTTCAGAGAGCAAATATAAAAAACCATTAGCAGGCAAACCATTACTAGTCACCAAACAGCCATGGTGATTTTGTGTGAAATCTGGTGTTGACTCTTCTTCGATCGTTAGTCTTGAGAGCAGAATACGACAGATGGATATTTACGTAGTGCAGTGAGGCAGTATAGGTCCTCCAAGATAATTTTTTTTTAGGCGGAACAAAACCCATTTGGGACCTCTAAGACTTGCAAAATTATTTTGAAATAAATAAAAACTGAGGTTAATTAATGTGCATCATACTTCAACAAGACGTGCTCGTTTATTGCGTTAAAACATAAGGGTACTCAAGAATTGTGACCATATTACCAGTTTTTAAACATGACTTTTAAGTTTTCATAGTAAAATCTAATCTAGGAAAAAATTAAAAAAATCATTTAGCTATTATATAAGCGATTTTCTGGTATTCTTATTCGCAAAATTTGTAATAACACTATCAAAATCAACTTGTCTGGCAATGCTAGACTCAATGTTTAATCTTGCTAGGTCAACAAGTCGAGTTGGTGACATAGCAGACTGCAAATAATATTTTACAAGTTTAAGCTTGCTGAAAAATCTTTCAGCAGATGCTACTACAGCTGGAATTGTCAATAATATTCCCAAGATAATACAAACATTTTGAAATAATTCACACAGGCCACATGGTGGCGACCACTGCTTTAAAGCATTGTCGAAATACTGTAAGTTTCTCCGGTATGTTTCGAAATCTTCGGATTTCTGGGTATGTCCGATAATCCTAAACTCACATTCGATTCGACGTGATATCAGCTTGTGGCGCAAGTTCAACAATCAGCAAAATGCACAGCACACCTTCGCGGTGCACTTTTAGCACTTGCGTCCTGCACTGAAGTTACTGGTTAATTTTAAACTTTTCCGTTATTAACTTACACATACGCCGAACATTCGAGGGCTACTGCTGTTAGATTAGATTGTATTGTGAACTGGCATGTTTCCAATCAAATTTCATTGGAAGTATCTCTTAGTTTAAAACTCTTGGTTTATTAGAGAGAGTTTTTCTTAAAGATTTGTTTGAAAATGTTTAAAAATGAAAAACGTAAGGGAATATTTTTTTTTCAGTTAAACGGAGACACTGGGACAGTAATCGTGAATGTCTTAAATTCGACAAAATAGGCAAACATTCAAGTTCAACAATAATTACTGCTAATAATTATCAATACATCGTATCAGGAAAATGCACTGCCAGCAATTCATATCAAAATGCATCACACTTCTTACCAAATCTTTTAGGCCAAACCAGTTTTATCACCGGGCGGGATCAATTTCGCTACATTATTCCGACTGTGTTAGTAACAAACACTCAATCGTTCCTTCAGCAGGCCCGTAAATAGGGGGGTAGCAGGTAAATAGGAGGGTAGGGGGGTAACAGGGGGCGAAGGCCCCCTAGAAAAATTTTTGTCCTCCAGGAAAAATGTGCTGGAAAAAGTTAAAAATTATTGGACATAGTTAAAAAAAATTATGCTCCTCTCAGAAAACTCTTGGCCCCCATGGTGTCTCAAGCTGGTTACAGGCATGTGCTTCTGTTTTAGGCCCCTCCGTAGCTGTCGGGCCCCGGAACAATGTACCTGCTGGACTCCCCTCTCATAGCCTCTGAGCCAGTAACCCAAACTCTGAGCTGCGAGTTAAACCTTTTAGAGACGCTTCAACTGTATCTTTTTCTCAAACAATCACACACTGTTGCACATATCTGAAATGTTGCCAGTCACTGCAGAAACAAATGAACGTTCATTTTCAACGCTTCAACAGTTGCTACTCGCTAACCTATCTACGCAACACTATGGGGCAAAACCAGGCCCGTAACTAGCTAGAAAATTTTTCGCCTCCCCAGTAAAAATGTGTTGGACATACTTTAAAACTATTGGACATTGGCCCGTAACCAGGGGGAAAGGGGGGCGAAGCCTCCCCTGCAAACCTTTTCGCCCCCCCTGGAAAAATCTGTTGGGCATAGTTGAAAACTATTGAACATAGTTTGAAAAATTTGGGCCCCTCTCAGAAAACTCTTCGCCACCCCTGGTGTCTCAAGCTAGTTACGGGCCTGATTGGACATAACTTAAAAATTTAGACCCCTCTCAGAAAATTCTTCGCCCACCTGGTGTTCCAAGCTGGTTAAGGGCCTGGGCAAAACCGTCTGATGGATTGGCTTTATTGACGTACAATGAGGATGTGACAGTTCATCCTGAGATGGTTATCGACGAGTTGTTCAATAAGAAACGCAGACTGAATTTTATCTTTTAATTGTGCCCCCAGGTATTTTGTAAAGTCAAAATTTGGCTATTGGCACCCTCTGATTTGTTCCTATGAATCCACTTACATACTTCTAGTTGATTTTGACTTATTCAATAGGCATAATCAGTGATATTCTCGAGGACAACATAACACTGCGCTTCGCTTTCCACTGCTCTTAATCAGGGGTGTAGTGCTAAAAAAGAGGTGTGGGAACGCGGCGCCGCGTTCCCACACCAAAAGAAAATGAATACTGCACTAAATTGTTCGAATAAAGTGAGCATTCGCCTACAGGAATTTATGTAGTGGATCTTCCTGTTTCACTGTGGACTTTTGACTAGCAGTGCGAATTAGTGCAAAAAGGTGTGGGAACGCGTTCCCACTCCACTACACCCCTGCTACTGATGTTCATTGAAAACTGTTTGGTTAACAACTGCTTGATAATGATCACTGCGAAAGCAAACGTTTTCTTGTCTTTGCTAAAATTTATCGGTGCCGACTGGTAGAAGATATTTGAAGTCATATCATGTTGCAATTGACCAGAGATTGACCAGTGACGTCAAAAGGATCTTTGTGCAAAATAGCTAAAGTTTGAAATCTGACGACGTCACTGACTGGCCCCTCCGGAACAAAATTCCTGGATGCGCCCCGGATGTAGACACACAACCAGTGAAACGTATCTAAAGGGCTATGCGATGTAGATACGATATGAAATTTGAATGTTGCAAGTGCGCAAGGATGAGATTTCACTGCGCAAATGCTCTGGTGGTGCAACTGCGCCGTTGCCCACCTTAGAGGGAACATTGGTCACCAAGGAGTCTACGCGATTTGATTACAACGACAGTGAACCTAAATCGCAAGTTAGTCTACTTAAGTTCCCAGAAGAAATTAAAATTTCTTAACGACACGTATCGTCGAAAGCATTCTTTCATTTCACCAATGTCAGAATGAGAACGAATGTCTTTTGCGAAGAGGCATTTGCAGACGACAAAGTGGAAGAATACTAAAATAAATTTAGGACCAGTGGAGAAGTTCCGAGCCAGATTTGACCATTTCCAAGAGTGAAAACCATGTTTTGCATTCCTTGCAAATCCATTCAATGTCAATGTATCGTTGATTACTGTCTAGTTCGCTAACCGTTTGTTACAAAGGTGTTGTAGAGATAAAACTGACCCAAATGTAAGAAAATATGGTTCAAAAAAATTTTAGTCAATGCCACTCTACACTTAATTTCGGGCGACAGGTTCAACAAAGTAAATACCCAGAATTTAAAATACCAGTGTATAATTAATTTCTGTGTATTGCACAACATATTGCTGTGAATTTGTTTCTCTGTAATGAAGTTTGTAAAATCAAACCATCGTTCAACCCTGAAAAATGAATACTTAGAATTAATTTGCACAGCTTTAACGACGTTCTGTCCAGATTTTCGAGGACTAGGAAATCAAACAAAAACTTAATACTGACAATTACTGTACATCAATTAATGTAAAACTTGCATTCTTAACCGTATTTGTATTGACACTACAAACTGGTTTTGCGGCTCGCTGTTTTTTTTGGATTTCTGCTAATGAATCATCTATTGAACAAGTTTGCCCACCCCTGGTTTATACAATGTGTAAAGAAACACGAGTGAAAAAGAAGCTGCCAACAAAACGCATTTTTTGCAGCCAATGCTTTCTCTAATGGTGTACAAATGCGCAGTACCACCAGTCCATTTGCGTAGTGAAATCTCATCCCGCGCACTTGCAACATTCCAAATCATTGGAAACGTACGAGAACAAGAAGATATTTGAATTAAATGTGTAGATTTTTTGTATTTTCATAAGATTTTACACTTTTTCTAAAAATTCCCGAAGTTTATTATTCATTTCGAACTCCGCTAACTCAGTCTCAAAAAATCCATGATCACTGAAACATTTGCTCACGGTGAAGTTTTCCTACAAGGAAAACACTGTATGCAACTGTTGCCGTAACATTGGACATTTTCTTTTTTGTGTTCGTCCGTTTGCGTTGCATCGCCAACAAACTGAAAAAGATAAGCAAAATGTCGTCTTTTCCCCCCCCTGGAAAAATTTCTGCGGACGCCCATGTTCACGGCGTGACACTTCGTGACTTTTGCACACATTTCACGGCGTGACACTTCTCAGCAAAGTACGAAACTGTGAAATTCGTGAAACCTTGAATGTGGTGTCACGTATCCTCCAAATGGAGAAACCTCAGCTTCGATCGTTCGGTCACGTGACCAGATTGTCGAAGCAAGTGCTGCTGGCTACACCCACGGGAAAGCGGCTCGGATGGCGGCCAAGGATCATGCATGCAGTTAGCGTGATTATATATCCAAACTTGCTTGGTCCCTGTTGGTGTGTAGCCAGCAGGACCATCGGAGATTTCTAAAAACCGTGATCTATTTCGAGACCTAGAGCTGCTACCTCTGGACCACTCCTGAGAGGGAAAGCGGATGTGAAAAGTGAGTGAGTTTTAGCCGGTTAGGTACGAATTCTTCTGCGATCCAACGGAACTGAATTGACAAGCTCGAATGTTCTCACAACGTCGTGTACTGCCTTTAGTTTACCATCGGTTTAGTCATATTGGTTTTGCAACAGGCAATGCGTGAAAAAATGCAGGAACCGGATTTCGCATTTTTACTGCTTTCATAATTATTTTAAGGTATTTTTCACTGGCTTGTCCTTTGGATTGTTCGCTACTGTGTGTATTTGATAAGCTTGCAGGTTCAAGTGGCACACGTTACTGAGTTTAACTTATGAACTTTATTTCCCTTGCATTACAGCCCGTAACGCATGTTTATGACCAGTTTCATATAGATTTTGAGTTAGCCGTGCTTCAATCCTTCACCGTAATTTGTTTCAATAAAAAGAGTATATTTTCGCAAATTGAAAGGTGCCGGTTTGATATTTTGTCCAATCGCATTAGTCAGTGATTACGCGGCGCAGACAGCGTGGCATGATGCTGTTGCTGCTAAAGCAGAAGCTAGTCGTACTTTTTTTGAATTTCGCAAATTGTTGTTTGAGGCTGTGCGAGGCTTGATGGGTTCATTTTAGAGACCTAGGTTTTCAATCGATTCCCGAAATTATCTGTCCGTGTTACTTCCGCATTCTGTGGCAACAACTGAAGCTTTTGAAACGGTTTTATTTAAATTTGAAATTTCCATCATGGTCCTTTTCTCCATGACAATAGGTTCCATCACGCAAACCGTTTCGCATTTATGCACCAACGCGTTGAATTCAAACATATTTCTCAATATACACTTGTTCTACATTTAACTTGGACCGATCAGGACGCACCAATCTATTTCAGTGAGTTTTCAAGTAGACTACCCGGACGTGATGCGTGAATGCACTGAGAGCCCTTGCAACACTTTCGCAGCCGGGTTAATTCAAGCGGTTCGCGCGCAAACAGCCGGATCGCACGTGGTTTTGTGCGGAAATATCTCCGGTGCGGTAAGCATTAGAGAGCTGTTCACACCCTCAAAAGACTCGGCAGGTCTTGTAGCTTGCAAAGAAAAAAAAATTTTTGGGTTGGGTTTTTGCGGATTTTTTGTGAGCGCGATATGAGTCGTTCTCGAACGTGCTGCAGTGTGTTTAAAAAGATGCTTCAATATCAATGGACAGTCACTAATTTTAGTGGTTAACAGGTCCACAGCCNGGTTTCAAAGTTTGGGAGAGCAAACNACATTTATATGGGGGCAAGTTTTTGTTTTTATCATGTTTTGTTATTTCTGGGCANATCAAAATTTGAGAGGGAAAACAAATTGGGTGTCACCNCCCCCGAATGCTCTGACGTAGCTATGGGACATTGCGGTGAAACGGAGTATGATTTCAGCGATAAAATACAAATTTAGTGCCTCAGGCTGTTTTTTGGCCCGGTCACTATTTGCGCCGAGATGTAACGGAGCTGCTAATCTTTGTGTATCATGTTACACCAATAGGGAAATTTATTATCAGAACTGTAAATATATTTTTGCAATAATTCTCAAGTGCTGCAACTTGCACGTAGTGGCATAGCCTCTTAACGTACTACCAAGCACTGTACTGAAAACATTAGGGCCTGCCTCGTCTGAAATTTCCTTGTGTCACTTCACTTATGCAATTTCGTCCAAAATTTCATAAAACAACTTTAGTTTTAATATTTACCATCCTGATAGATGACACACCATTTGTTGTTGCAAACTTTTCTTGGAATGACCTTCAATTAGGCCCGTAGTCACGGGAAGGGGGCACTCGGGGACAGTGCCCCTCGATTGTTTTGTGACTCTCCAAATTTATTTGTGCCTAGAAAAATTTTATTATATTTATTTGTGGATATACATCTTTCCCCCTCAAAAATTTATTTTGAGAAAATTGGCTGCGTGCTTGCCTTCGAAAGCAAGAGCTTTGCATGTACACATAACTTGCAGAAGTTGCTTTAACGTCTAAGATATGCTTTAACCTCGGACGTTTTACTCAGTTTTTCAGAAAACCTTCAATTAAAATTACTACAAAAAACAGCTGCTTTTTGTTAACAGGGTTTTGTCGTTGTCATTACATTCAAAAATATTACTTACTTTGGAAGAATTCACTAAACGTGTGGTTTGCATTTAACATTACTGAGATGCAAATATGCATTTGAAGTTGAAGCGCATTCTCATCTCAGTTGAAATTTCTCAGAAGACTTTGAGTGAGATTATATTTCTCTACGCTTATGCTTAAACAACTTTGCCCCGAAACAACCCATTAGTAAGACATGTCGCTCAATAGGAGTTGCATTAGAAACCGTTTTAGACAAGGAAAATTTGCTGCCAGAATTTGGTGCAATATTTGTAAAACAGTTGTTTTATTATATAAATTTTTAAACTGCAAAATTTTCAACTTTTTTGGTCAGAACAAAGAAAATATTAACTTTGGGTCCGTGTGGTTTCAGACAATTTAAGGATAGCAAACTATACCGCAGCCGCGCACGTCATAATGCTTGTTTTGCCCACGTCATAATGCTTCTTTGACAAGCGAATTCCCTAGCAACGATATTGATAAAAGCGAGTGGAAAACTCTGAATCACACATATTGTCTATTCAGGTACAGTCTACGAAGATGTCTGGATCACTAACTGCGCCTGTGACGAGTACAACACAGCAGCCATAACACTGGGCGTTCTTCTGGGCATATGTCTAGTTGTGTGTCTTGGTCGATTCTACGCTATTGTGATATTGCACTGTTCAGCGTAAGTATGTTAAACTTGAGTGACTGCGTGAAACGTTAAGTTAAAGGGAACGGAACCATCCCGCTTTTCTTCTTGATTTCCTGCAGCAGCAGCAGCAGCAGCAGCAGCAGCAGCAGCAGCATGAGTGTCGGAAGGATTTTTTCCAGGCGGGTCCGCTAGAGGACTTTTCCTAAAGTTTCCTGGTGGGGGGCGAAAGTGGTGAAATTTGTTTTTTCCCACTCGAAACTAAGAAAACAACCTCTTTTGCTAGAATTTTCAAAATCCAGCCCCCCTTCCCTTCCGAGCGTCGTGGCAGCGGCCCTACACTTTCTCATGGTGAGGTTTCTGGCGGGTTGTCTTGGTTTGGTCAACGACCAGAAATACGCTGTCTGTCAGGAAACATGATGTGTGCGGTGTCGTGATCACGCATTGTTTACTCATTACGATTTTTCAAAACGGTCTTGAAAATTGCTAACAAAAACTGAATGTAAATAAATAAATTGAATGTAGGCTACATTTTTGAATCTAAAAAAGTTAAAAGACTGTATTATCTAGAGAAAAAATTTTACAACCCACAAATCGCATTACAACGGAGAAGATTATTTCATGTCGGCGCAACAAGCGCTTTTCCTGCCGGAAATCTTTTACCTGTAGTTCGTGTTGTTTTTTATGAATTTATTTAAACGTTCAGAATGTCCGTCGGTTTTGCTTTCATTCTTAAACGATAGCAATCTTAGCCAAAAAACGCAGCTAGTTCATGCTTCTTCAAATGCAGAGCATTGTTGTTGCAGACGTAAAACAAGCGACGAAAATGTTGTTACAAAGGACATGGAAACAAAGGTGATCTTTGACCCTGTTGCTTTTGTTCATGTCACGGTTCCTGTGGAGGCTGGAAAAAAGTGAAGGGGGGAAAACGCGGAAACGACCCCCACTGATGAAGATATCAATTCGAAAGAATGTCAAAAAACTGCTGCCAATATAAGTTGGGCTCTGATAGATAATGTAAAAAAGAAGAGAACTTGACGGAGCCTGTACGCTGTAAAAAAGTTTTTCTAAACTTGAACTTATCGTCTTGAGGAAGTTTATTAATTGCAGCTATTACAGTATTATAAAAACTTTCGAAACACTTTTTGTAGGAAACATCAAAGTTTTATCCTTGATCAGTCGGTGGATTCTATAGCGTCAAAACATAAATGGTTAAATAGTTTTCAATAGTCTGCGTGACAGTAGTTAAGTTTTCTCTTAGGAAAATAACACGGAAATGAAAATCAATGAAATGAAAATACGTCCAAATTGTAAACAACTGCATAGGAGTGTAACGAAGGGGGACACAATTCCCCAGGTGCTGTATTACTATGGGGGGTACCGAATGACTGCGGGGCGCAGAAAAGCCCCAAAAATGTCACAAGTACCTCCTTCAACAAAACTTACATTTGCTTCCGAAAGACTTCAGGTTCGAACATGGGGGCGCCAAGTTTGCTTCTTGTCCCGGGCGCCGTTTAACCTCGATACACACCCCTGCAGCTGCACATTGCGACCGATATAAATGTGATGGAATTTTATTGCTTCCTTATCTGTACTGGGAAAAGCAGTACTTGTCTAAAACAAAGACTATCTGCTTGCAATTTTTGCACATGGCATCTACCTGATATTACAGGCAGAATGTGAAGATTTCCAAATCCTGCGCCCCGCCATGCCCTTATTATTTACAAAACAATTATATTACCGATTTTTGATTCTGATACCATAACTTACGACAAGTGTTCTGATGGTGACAAGCACATGCGTAAGAAGGCACAATTAACCTTCGCGGCCAAATACGTATCAGAATGGTTTAAAAATATGTCTTCTAGCTGTTCTCGTCTGGGAAAATTATCTCAATCAGGAGAAAGAAATTCTTGATTTGCAAAAGTAGTGGAGTAAAAGTGGAGTTAATTTGTAAAGATAGTGAATTATTTTTTGAAAGTAGTGAATCATAAATTATTCATGCTACACTAATTTCACAGATTTATTCTCAACATGGCTCCTTCTCCCTCTCTTTCCAGTAAAACCATAATGTTCAAAAAATTCTCTACTTACGCATTGTGAGATCTCCCAAGCGATCAGATTCTATTATTAAACGAGCGTTGTTTATAATTTTTTCCAATAAAACCTCCAGCTTGTGGAACACTCATGTGCTTAAAATAAACTTATCAGCCAGTTACTCCATCTTCACGAATCGTTTAAATTTGTATTATGACTAAGCTAAAAAGAGTACTTATCATCTTCTCGGAATTGAACCACGACTGGCCTCTATAATTTGCATGCTATGGTTTGATCATATCTCGCTGACCAAAAGTCAGTATCGTCCTTGTCACGGGCGCAACAAGGGAGGAAAGGGGGGAACAATTCCCCGGGCGCCGAATCACTGGGGAGCACCGAAAAAGTCCAACAATGTCGCATGAACATTCTTCAATACAGTGCATTTACTCCCAAAAGACCTTATGCTCGAACATGAGGGCGCCAAACTTCTGTCTTGCCCAGGCGCCATCTAACCTCTGTACGACCCTGGCCCTTGTGTTTGCGGCGGCGTAGAACCTGAACTACACTTTTTTATTGTAACGTTCACAGGATTGCTCGTGCAGCAATTTTTAATAGTATTCCTCATGTTTTCGCCAAATGCGACCTTGGCAAGCACTTTGAACTTTTGCGTCAGGTTCATTTTCTGCGTTTTTGTTTGATTTGCCAGAATTGTCGATTCAGCTTCTTTTGTTATTTTTGTCGCTGTGGACCTGTATTTGGGATGCTGTGGCCGATTTTGATTGTGCTTGTTCGTAACCTCGTTGTGACGCAACATACTTGCACCAATCAAGCAAACGCCTGCTGCAACAACTGTTTTAAAATAAATAAACTACGAATGTGAGCACTGGAGATTTTGAAGACGAAACGTTTCAAAAGACAAAATATATATTATAATGAACATCACCAATAACTCAAACGTGCCTGCTAACCTCGTATCGTAATCGTATGAGATTATTCTAATGAAGCAAAAAAAAGCCTTGCCTAAAATAAATGTGTGCATCATATCTGAAAAGCAATCGAAAATCGTTAACCAATAGTTCGCTTATTGACATGCCGATGGTGTCACAGATCAAAAATTATCCCCGGTCGAAGTTCCAAGATAAACTGGCGAGCATAGGAAGTATCAGCGAATAAATGAAACTCAAGCTCAGAACAATCCCTGAGCAGTCACGGAAATGCAGCCCACCAGGGGCTTCGTCCAGCACTGACGAGCGGAGATATTTATTTGCTCGCAAAGCGAACGAAGCAGAGACCAGCCGGTTGATTTCTCGGAAGCTTGCAGCAAACCTGAAGCTTAAAAATCTCTGACCCATTGTCGAAAGTCAACGCAAGCCCGTATCTCGGCATTGGGCCGGTTGTGGCAATTCAGTCGACAGCAGGACTGCGCTTGAGCCGATCCTGGCTTTTCTCTGGCCAAAACCAAACCACAAATGACCGCCCGTGTTGGTTATCACTGATGCACCTTAGCTCGCCAAGTTCAAATTTTGATTTTCGACTACATGCAAGACACTTTTTACTCCTGACAGCCATATGAGATCATCAAAGTGTAGCGATACGAACTGTGAACGCTATTCATAAGGCACTGCCTTTCAGTTAAAGAAATTTTCATACGTTTTTCACTTCACCACACCTAGTGCATCGGTTTCAACATTTGCCACTTACGATATACTGTAGCTACGCTCTTAGATTTTACATGGAAACATGATAGAAAGGCATGAAACGCATGTCATCAATTTATTGAATAAGTTTTCCAAAATAGCGACATGTAATTAATCATTGCTCAACATTTTTTCATTAACATCAATCCTCGTTAAGGCAGCTTTAAAGAAAAACTTTTCACTGGCAATAAACCAACAATTTGTCAATTGCAAAACAATTCAGTATCGTTATCAGCGATAACAGCATTCTCTGAGTCACTGCTGGTGGTTGTATTTTCTTCAGGCTTCAATACTTCAGCCGATACTGAGGCATTCCCAGCAATGCTCGATGCTCGTTACACCTTCGTCGTTAATTGCTCGTTATATCTTCGTCGCTAATTGGGGAGCTTGAAATTTCACCCCCTACATTTGATCACCGGTTGTTGCCCATTTCTGTCGCTCAGCTCGAACATTCTCCCATGCGGAAAACCCCAAAAGCACGCAATGCGTACCTTCTGCCAATGCTACACGCGGACTGCCTTCAAACTGCTACACGCGGGCTTCTTTCAAACTGCTACGCGCGGGCTTCCTTCAAACTGCTACTCGCGGGCTTCCTTCAAACTGCTATCCGCGGGCTTCCTTCAAACTGCCACATGCGGACTTCCTTCATGTGTCCGTATAATTTTTTGCAAATGGCGCCCCATACTTTTATACCAAACTGATTATCAAAACGACAGTAAGCTACTTCTGGCACACACTGAAATAACCCATATCCAAGACCGCAAAAAATCCTCTTTACGTTCAGTAAAGAGGGACACTGGATGCAAGCGAAACCCTTGGGACACTGGACGCAAGCGAAACCCTTTAGGAACCGCAGCAGCCGATATATCGACATTGTTCCGCGATTTTTGCGATAACTCGCGAAGCGCTGGAGGTACACTTAAAAGCATTAGTGTTTCTGTATGCTTTCGAGGAATCAGTCGACTACCACCTGCTTTCGTCTTTTTGCGATGATTCAGGTACGTTTACCTTCACCCGCAAGGTATTGTTTGTAAGAAAGGTATTTTCGCCGCGCAAGCTTTTGACAATCAATATGTGAGGTCATTTGAATATGTGACGTCACATGAATATGTGACGTCAAAATATACAGACACATTAGAAAAAATCATTATACATGAAAAACGTCGGCCAAAATACAAATATTGTAAAAAAAGAATTTTTTTAATTGCGCAAAATTTTTGGGGGTACACTCGACTCCCCACACAAAATTATCTGAAATTTGCAGAACGTGTTCACATCTACATCCTACAACATCCTACCAAATTTCAAGCAGAAACATTAATTAGGAGAAACGTACATGGCAATTTAAAACGTGACGAAACTTTGACCAAACGTCGGCAAAAGGTAAATTAATGTGTTTGAAAAGTTCCGACTTTTTTTATTCTGGCTGTATTTTTCTCGTTCTTTTTAATGATGCGTTCGAAAAAAATCCGGTATCGGCAACGAGTTTGGCGTAAAACCCAAAAAAACACTTAGGAGGCTTTTGTCGAAATTGCAAAGCACTTGATGGTCACAAAATCGTATTTTGATTAGGTTGCTTCGCGTTTCGTATTCACAACATCTAGACAGCACCAAATGGTGAAATATATGAATTTAAAACAGCTGCTTTAATAGAAATTCGAAAATTGGACACATTTTAAAATTCTAAGGCAAACAGACACATTTTAAAATTCTTATCCCAGCGCTGATCATCGTTGAACATTTTCCACACCGTTTTCCCTCTTTTACCGAAAGGAACTTGGATAGCCTATCAGTTACTGAATAACCTGCCAGTTACCAGCACGCGTAAGTGGCAACACACAATCATGTCAAATGACAAAGAAAAGACACAATGCCTCAAATTTTGGAAAATTTGAAAGAGGGCCTGAAGAAGCAAGAAAAACAAATGCGACGAATGTAGGGGCGGATCCAGGTAGGTGGCAAGTGGGGCGATCGCCCACCCTAAAACCAACGAAAGTAACTTTATCCATCATGATTTTGTATAATTCAGAAAACAGCATTCGCGATATGAGGTCATTCTGTGGGTCCATTGTTTTGTCACAGCAGTGCCGTGAAATATACTTCATTTCTCTCACAGTAGTGAACCCGTAATAAGACATAAGACTTACTATCAAATATTAATGAAATCGCCCGCTCCCCCCACTTAATAGTGGCTGGATCCAACCCTGGACGAAAGACGCCTGTTAGTGTGTAATGCGATGTGCTTTGTATTTTCGTTTGCGCGTTTTTCTTTCAGCAATTCTGAATCCATCACCGAGAAAGAAGGAATGTTGTTTCATAAATTTGCGCAATAGCTGAAACACTGGCTTGGCCTTGCCTTGAAATATGTGAAAAAATGCAAAAGCAAAAAACCTTTGCAAGTATGCAAAATGTCGGTTACAGCGTGCGATAATTTCACAGAATAAAAGCTTATAAGAATTTCGCTGATGATAAAAAGTTATTTTTGCAAAACCTCGCGTGATTTTCTCAAATCTGTTGCTCTTGTTTTCCTGTTTTTCTCTATTTGGACAAGAGTTTGTCGTCAGCTAGATAAGCTTAATAAAAGTAATGACATGTTAAAGGGTTTACAAAACTAAATTCAAAGTAGACGTAGCATCTAAACCACACTGGACAGACAAGTAAACAAGCTCTCCAAATTGCAGTGCGAAGTGTTTGTATACAGAATTGAATATGGTGGTTTGCTCTACTGACAGAAGAATGTAGTATCGTCTCTAATCCCATTCATTTAAGTACACATATCCGTATTCAAGTAACTGCTCTACACATGCGAGAGAAGTAAGGAGTCTATCTACAAATTTTTAATAGGAAATCGATTTCACGTCATACCACGCATCGTCAGTCCTTGCATCTTCTTCAAGTGATTTCCTAATAAAAATTTGCAGATAGATTCCTTGCTTGTCTTACATGTGGAGAGTAGTTATTTGAATATAGACATGTGTAAAATTTGAATCATCGCAAAAAATGAAAGCAGAGCCCAGTCGACTGATTCTTCGAAAGTGTACAGAAAACCTAGAGCTCTTGTTGCACATATATCCGTTACCCAAACTTTGGAAAAAGACACCAATGTGCGTAAGGTATTTCGCAAGTGCATACACTGAAATGCAAAGGAACTTAAGAAATGGTAAATTTTCATGCTTCTTAACAAACCCAGCATTCATTTTATCGCAACTGAAACGCGAATCACCAGATTTGTGTGTATTACATCTGGAATGTAGCCGCTTTGCACCTTGTTGCAACAACACTGATACCGTAATATCTGCTGTCAAATGTTTTGTCCTTTTGTGCTGTTGCAAGATTGGTGCTTCCGATATAAGGTTGCGCGACAGCAAGGAAAAAAAGTTTCATCCAACACTAGGATGATAGTGAAGTTCCTACTTGGTATAACAACTTAAACCTTTACTTTACATATGATTTCGTATAAGAAAGTTAGTTAGTTACCATCATACAGAGGTTTTATGTGAAGGTTAGCACAAAGTATGCTCTTGTGTTGAAAAACCTATACCAGGTATACTTTCATATGAAAATTTTCGTTTCAAGCACTTCATCCGACATTTGAGGTGACTTGCATTTTCACCAAACTTGCATTTTCGTTTTGCCAGTGGACAGTCAGTTGCGAATAATTTTCATGAACAGCACAGACTTCACTGCAGTGTCATGAAATGTCAAAGGAGTTTGTATGCTGTTGTAAACCAGTTGAAAGGGATGATATGTTAACACACATTCAGAAGCTTGTCTAAAGCTTGTGTATTGTCTAGATGTTCTTCGTGACAATAAGCTATGCTGCAAACCTCATGTAAAAAAGGTGAAAACTCAACTATCAAGAGCTTGTGGAGTTCTATCCAAATTTAAGCATTAGACAAAACAATCTGTAGGTTATTGAAAGTTGTCTATGACTCATTTATCCATCCCTGCCTTATACTTACTCAATCCTCGATTGGGGACGTGCGTCGAACGCAACCATTCAGCCTTTCATTAAACTCCAAAATAAATCTGTAAAACTAATAAACCAACTAATCCGGCATTTCTGGAACAATCTTTCCTCGACTTAAAACATCTTATACTTTCTCAATCTTTATATGGTATCAGTAGGCAAATTCATGCACTCTTATTACAACAAACTGCTTCCGAACCATTTTGATGAATATTTTATTCCAATCAGCTCAATTAATTTTTATTACACAAAACTATCCACTTCTAACAACATGTTTTCATCTCTTCTTCAGGATAATGTACATCTGTTGGCCCAAAAGAGTGGTTTTCAATACCATATTGTATTAAGTCTTCTGCCAATTTTATCTTTAAATGGAAACTTACCAAACACCTCTTACTTACATGAAAAAATACATAATTATGCATTTTCGCAACATTTCACTTAACAAGAATTAAATGCTGAGAGTATCAACAATTTAAATAGTGCAATTTGATCTCTTTTCGTCGTATTTTTACTTTTTTGTTTCTCGTTCCTTCTTGTAAACATTCCGTTTTATCTGCAATAAATAAGACTCCATAGTTCTTTTTGTTTAGTTTTTTTTCATACCTCATCAATTTTTTTTATTTTTATACTTTGTTTCAACATTTTTTGACCACACCAACTTTCCTCAATTTAAATTTGATCCATTCTGTTAGGTAAATAGGAATGCTTTCTTCATCTGTAAACTTACCTCACCGTGTTCTCTGTTTGTTTGTTTGTTTGTTTTTCTAACTGTACTTATTCGATTTTCAACTATTGATTTGCAACACTCTTTACAAAATGATATGCGGGTTGTTTGACTAGAGACCACAATGGTCATTTACCAATCCTAAGTCACACAGTAGCACTCTTTGTTTAAATTGATTAGTTATTTTGCCGTTGTACTTTCATTCATTCTTATGATCACTGACAACTGGTTTCCATATTGCGCGATGGCTCTTTGTATTGTTTGTTTATTAACTGAGTCATAGGAAACAATAAATCAATCAAATCGATCAGTCAATGAGTCTCAATCGATCAAAAACAAGCGACGCAATGCCTTGTGTTCAACACGTCATCCCAAGTGTGTTTCTAACCGCGCCACCGGATATTTCCTCCCACATGACGAATACACACTAGAACAGGTGTCGGCAACCTGCAGCTCTTTAGCGCCTCTAAAGTGGCTCTCTTTGGATTTGACAAAATTTTGAATTGAAATTTGCATTTGATTATGATTACCATTAGAATTATGTTGAGTGCAACTTAGTCGATGTCCACGTGAAACCGCACGAAAAACAAAACGGCATCAACGCTTTGTGTCTCCTCATTGGTCATACCGGCTGGAAAATGAAGCAGAATCAGTAGCGTAGCCAGCCCAAAAATATGGAGGAGCAAAATGTTTAATTTTAGGCGAATAACAGCTCTTTTGTTTGGGATACTGCTCCTCAAAGAACAAAATGACCACATGTTCCAAAAATATTTTTTGGGGGGATGGCCCCTAGGCCCACTTCCTGGCTACGCTTATGAGCAGAATAGCTCTTTTGTTAAAAAAAGTTGCCAACCCCTGCACTAGACAATCATATTTTGCAAAACATTTGTAGAAATCCATTGATTCATCAACGATACGAATCAAGTGCTGAGATCAACCTGAATAAACTAACAGACGATGACAAGTGAGTGGGAAAGCGCTTGAAAGAGTTATGTTGTAAGTTTTTTCTAAGAGAAACTCATATAAAATTCTATCAGAAAATTCTCAGTGATATCTCATAGAAAATGTTGTTTGTGTAGCTTATTTTTGTACACTGATTTCTTGCAGAAGGTGTTCTATATATAATCCAGAGATGCTTCAACACCTTTCATTTGCCGTTTTTTCATTTCCTTCAACTGTTTCTGTTTCTCTTTGTATCCAACGGGAACAGTCATCCAAATGTAGCTCGCTTCATCAAATATAACTTCCGTCTCCATGCCTTCAGTAACAACTAAAGCTTCATC
>JGI24021J15306_10003212_pt1 | contig 18303 bp, 11 predicted proteins | sample Ectturendosymbi1_FD_15306 | JGI IMG/M metagenome (IMG submission 15306)
GTATTACATGATCATTCAAGCCTGTTGCAACTTCTATTATTTGCACATCCTTCGCTGAAACTTAAACCCACAACCAATATGTATAACGCTGTCCCTAAATATCTTGAATTAACTAACCGCTTTACCTCGCAATAACACCTTGGATTTGTCTATTATAGTAACTCGTTTATTATTCGGTAATTAATTCTCCATTTCACATTTTTTTTCTTCGTTGTATAATTTGTTATATGCTTGCAGTTTACCAATCCGTGTCTACTCGTGCCTGCAATCTTTTGTTAAATGTTTGTCGTTTGTTTGCAATCTCTCGTTAACTGTTCGTCTTGAATTGGTTTGCTCGACATGACGCGACGAAGAGTACATTCAGGCACCGGCCTGCCGCTCGTCGTCGTTAAATAAATAAATATGAAATATGAACCAAATACAGATGGACATATACTAAAGCGTTCATCGAGACTAAATAATTCAGGAATCAAGCCTTGCTTGGAACTATTTTCAAATGAAAACAAGCGCTGACAAAATCCACTTGTTTGTGAGGAAGTAGAACAATGCTTTCTCAGCATTAGGTCACAAAATCAGGAAATTAATATTTTGAACGACTTTAAGTTTACTACACAGGACGAGAGAACAAAACAACGCCATGGCAAAAAATAATGAGCCAAACCGGATAAAATATTTCAAGTTTCTTGTCACTAACTGCGTGGTTATAGATTACAACAACACGCCGGTTTCGTGCAGTGCCTCGCACTGTGCTTACATGCAAACAACGCAGAAAGTCAGTCGTACCTTGAAGTCGTCAACCTGATTTGTTTTGAGCAAGGCTGAGCGGCAGCACACGGAATAAGCGACGACGCAGTAGAGAAGAAAGCTTGGGTGGTTGCTGAAGACGTTGTCGAAGAGACGGAGCCATTCGCTTCTTGTCAGCACTTCCGACATCAGGGTTTGGAGCAGCGGCCACGCGTAGATCTGTTTAGCATCTCACAATAAATGCGTGCGTTCCTCACGGCACCTTTGTGCAAACGATTACGGCTTCGCCAGATCTAGCATGATTTCCACCACTGAAATCTGCCCCATAGAAATTAGAACCTGTCAGTCGTCGACTCAAGCCATCTTCGACAATCGCATAATACTTGCAAGCATAGGCGTAGCCAGGGAGGAAAGGGGGTTATTCCCCTCAAAATTTATAGCACATCTTGTCGTTTTGTGCTTTGAGAGGCGGGTCCCAAACAAAAAGACTGTTGTTCGCTTAAAGTCAAAATATTGCACCCCCATACTTTTGGGATGGCTCCGCTATTACCTGCAAAGGGAATCGTAACTGGCTTTGAAACGCTACACACAAGAAAATCGATAATCAAATAAAAACAACACAAGGGAGATGACCAACTGGATACCTGTGTTGTCACTTCATATTTGACGAAGTGTTGCAGGAGTTCTTTGTCGTGGTAACCCAAAATGTTCTCGGTCAGGCTGAGCACATTAATGGGAGGATTCGGGAAGAATTCGAACCAATGCTGGCACCAGTTCACTGGAAATATGCAATATATTCACAACTTCGATGGTTTGCGAAGGATATATTGTGCATTAACTTCCGTTTCAGGTATTTGCCTCAGCACAAAGCTTCTTCCACATCTGTATTTGGTTACCGTGTCTCTAACGCCCAGCACACAAACTCTCGTTCTAAAATGCACACCTTTGTCGCAACGCGTACCTAAATACGAAGACAAGCGAAGAGAAAAGAACAAGATCAACAACAAAAAAATTCCGCAATTTCTTTTCACACGAAGTGAGCGCGTTACGCTGATGTCGAACAAACTGAGAAGTAGAACTTGTTGATGACAATATCTTTCAAGCAAATAGAAATGTACTAAACAACAGCGAAGTCTTACCAAGAACAGTGGCGATCACTTCAAAGCAAATCAACGTGTTATTTTGAAACAACTTGATGAAAGGGAAAGCCACAAGCGGGAGGTAGTCCAACTCCGCGAAGATTGCAGACCAATGCGCCAGCGCTGACAAAACTCTGGTGAGTAGCAAAAAATGACCTCAGTGGCAAAAGTCAAACTCGGGGTAACTGATAAACATCCGGAAATAGACACAGGTGTCTATTATTTAATTGCTTTATTTGCATACTATCAACCAGATTTTGAGTTGTTTTTTTGACAATCGTCACGAAAAACCACGACCAACATCAGTATCCACTCATTAGCAGAAGACGGAGACTTGCCTTTCCATGACCCTGAGTAGTTTGGCGCTCTTAACCGGATATCTTTCTTGTAAAGCGGCATAAGCGATATGCGTTCCTTTGTCGTGAAGCGACTTGAAGGCAGCATGGTTTTCAGGCACTTGCAAGATGCTCCTCCAGATGAAAAGACGGTACGTTTCGGGGTATTCCCCGAACCAGCGCACCACACGACGTAAGCGAGGCATCGACAAACCGTTCGGGAGCATGCCTTCAGTCTGAGCACAAACAATGAAGTCTCTGAGAAGCGCAAACAACTACTATGTCATGGCGCAGTTTTCAAGCTCTTGTCTGTGGGATTAAAAGAGAGCCAAGAAGTGCTTTGATGCATGCGTATAAATTACATTCAGCTGGAATCTTTATTGGGTGTTGAAGAGAAAAATGCCTCAGATAATACACCCGCAAGATTTGTAAGAGTTGATCTAAAAGGGAAGACACAACAACCAGAGACATCTTTCCCTTTGTTACTGATTTATGAAGCAATTGTACAGGCAGGTGAAGCTGGGAACAGCTATTGCATATTAAAATTATTCAAAACTCCAGAATCATGTTTGGGTGTGGATCTTGTAACATTCCATGTGCATTGAAATATTGCCTTGCTATAAATTCAGGCCACAACAACTTTAAAAGTGTGATTTGCACGACGGTAACGACCTGCATCTCCCTTTGTAAGTTGAGCTGTGCTACAACCTTTACTACAGTACACCGACTAATTGACTGGGACACTGTAAAAGTTTTAGTAACTAAAGGTCCACAGAATTTCCCAGATTTGCGTCAAAAAGGCTTCGCTAATTAAAAAAAAGTTCTCGATGTTTCATCTGAAATACAACACGAAGTGGATCGAGTAAAATTCTTTCATGCCGCCTAAAGCAAGATCAACGCAATTTGTTCGACTATCGGCGGAATTCACAAGTACAGAATATAACGGCCGCGAAATTTTAAAAAATTTATCTGACTCCGCAACACTGTGCATATGAGTCTACAGTACACGGTACCATTTAAACAGATTAACCACCTTCACCGATGTGTCGCAGTGTATGCTCCACATAGTAATGAAAGCTCATTACGTTACGTCAACAGGACAAGAACGGGGCAGCTCTGAGTCTTGAAAACAACTCATATGTGGTGTCGAGTCTCATGTAATTTATTAAATTACAACGTTAGTAAATTCGAGTTGCGCAAGTAACGGCTACGACCTGTGTTTGAAAGTTATAATTCATATATAACTCTTTCTGTAAATAGCATCATACATTTAAATGTTAAGTCAGGGTTTTTTTAAGGAAAATGTTAGGAACCCGGTTTGGATTTGTAGGGACCCGATTTTCTCTGATTTTAGGGACCCGATGATAATTTTCTCTGATTCTAGGGACCCGATTTGAGATTCTAGGGACCCGATTTGAAATTCTAGGGACCCGAATCGGGTTCCTAAAACGCTTTAAAAAAACTGGTCAAGTTATGTTGAATTCAGTTTTTAAGCTGTGGACCTTTCCGCGCGGTTATTAATACTTCACTTGCTATTCGCGGAGTTGAATTGTGGGCGAGTTACGTTTATGTTGGACTTGTTTGATCGAACTCGCACTTTCAGTTTTCCGAATTCAGATTCCGAACCAGACCCACCATCGTTAAACCTCAACCATGAACCATACCTCAAATGCAATGTTACCCAGCAACCGGGGCCACCATTCGCTTCACCCACCGATTAATTGTAGCTGTTTACCTGTACGGGTTCCTCTTTCAGCTTCCGGCACCATATTCTTCCAGTGGAGTTGCTGCCATCTAGAGGTCTTTTCGGAGCCCTTGAACTTGACGGAGCGCTCTCTTTGCTTTCAAACGTCTTTCGTTTCCAAATATCTTTTACGACTTTTACAAGGGGCGCTGGTGGCTGCACAGCAAGTAGAAAACTAGTCACAACACACCTGTTTCTTCGACTTTTAACATTCTTACGAGCTGATCCAGCGGTGGTGGCAGATGGAGATGCAGTAATTTCTCAAACAAAATTCGCAGATTGAAGGCCAACTATAACTTCGCTGCGTAATGAATGACCTTTAAACTGTGTTCATCCTCTAAGATTATCAGATTTCCCCTGTTGTAACCCATTGACTCAAAACGCCAGTTTTAATCAGCAAGTAATTCACGGGAGATTTATGGTGCTTTTTAATGGTGGAAATCATTAATAACGATTTGCAATCTACGGCAACGTATTACCAAAGTATTCAAAATCATTTTTCTTATCGCTTAAGACAAATTATAGTAATTGAGTTGAACAATGCAGAAAACGGATTGCAATGGTTTATATCAGTGCCTCTCTGGATTTATTTGGAACTGCCTACCCTTGTTACAGGACCCCAATCCAGAGTTCATTCTCCTATACAGTGATAGAAGTAACCACAGACGTAGGAAACAGGAAAAAAATACAGCTTTCTTCGACATGGGTTAGCAGTAGTTGCTGCTATACCTAGCTCTTCTAACTCGCACAAGACATATTTTTTGACAAAGAAACCTCGTCGAGCAACGTACCTTGTTCAACTCTTTCGACAGCGCTTTGATGCTGTATATTGCAAAGCAACCCTGTTCAGTCAGGCCCACGATGTAGTCGCTGCCCATTTTATGAGAGCAGAAACTAGTCACTTTGTCGCCATCATGCGGCGCTCGTATGTCGAACAAAACGTGGCAAGTGTCCACGCGCAGAAATCGGACAATCCCGTCTTGACTTAGAACTCCAAGGGTCTGAAAATGAAAATAACAGAGCTGGCAAAACTAAGCAAGTAAGATTTGCAACGTTTCTAGTGCCACAAGTTGAAAACATCGCAGTATTTCTACTATTGTTGTGGAATCAGAACGTTTTTGTTTTGCTTTTCGAATTCTACCAAAGGTGTACTTCCAACACCAGGTAAATGGCCGGCATGACTTTTGCGGTAAATTCGACTTTTCGCCTCATCGCAATTCCAAAATACGAAAAAAATGAGCCTGAAACATGGCCATGGACCAACATCTTTTTGAGTATTAGCTGACCGTACGGTTTTGCACTGAAAGTCCGAAGAGCAGACGTTCGACTTAAAGTTTTACCACAGTCGGATGCTTCGGGTTTTGAAAAAACATGTGATTCACCTCAGCGAGGAAACTCAACAGTAGTCACACAAGTCATGACACATATCTGATACTTTTGTTTGTCGTATACCAGAATGACTCCGCCTGCAGTTACTGGCTGAGCAGTTGCGGTGAAAATGGACCGAGTAACTTCACTCCACGCTTGAAACAAGCAAGGAATTTATCGAAAATTTTTATTAGGAAGCCGATTTCACGTAACGCTACGCATCGTCAGTCCTTACGTCTTATTCTTCAAATAACATCTGACGAAAATTCATTGGCGGCATGTACGGTTGCGCAAAGTTATTACGAAACACCGTTGTATGCGCTGCTGAAGTTGATTGCTTATTTGCTTGAGAACTACCAGCAACCCACAAAAAAATCTAAAAACAAAAAAATTCTCATTACAAGCTTTCGAGTACAACAAAAATGCGCTTTGCGTTTAAGAGTGATTCAATCTGCAATTGCAACATGTCCGAACCAAAGTTTCACAACGCTAATTTTCACAATCGGTAAAGTGCCTTCACTGACCATATTTTCGCCTGAATCGAATTTGTCAACCAGGAAGTCAAGCTGCTTGACGCATTGGACCGTGCTGGGCAACTGTATGACGTGAAGGAGTTTGTGTGTGTGGAGGGAGTAGACATGCAGGAAGTTTGACTTTCCGCCGCAAACCAGCGTCTTTCCGTTCCTGCAACGAATCCAGCACAACGACTGTTCGGCAACGCCCGTCAGGTCCGCTTTACAAAGAAGCGAATCAAATAACGAAAAATAAAAATTGCAACCGGAAACAAGCAACGTTGAACTGCGCGATAAGTCATACAATTTAAATGAAATGAGGGAAGATGAACATATGATCACTGCATAATGCAAATTCCCATTCGCAAATTCCTCCTTGTGAAAGAATAAAAACATATTTTTGCCCAGGCGCCAGAAATGTACCATGTAGGGTGAACTCAGCGCACAGTTTTTCAAGACGCACGCCTACAGTGCAGGCCCGTAACCAGGGGGGCTAAGCCCCCCCTAAAAATTTTTCGCCCCCCTAGAAAAATGTGTTGGACATAGTTTAAAAAATGTGGGCCTCTCTCAGAAAACTTTTTGCCCCACCTGATGTCCCAAGCTGGTCATAGGCTTGCTACAGTGGTGCAGTGTTCTGTTACCTTGTCACGGCGAAAGTCTTGTACCCGAAAGTGGGCTGGTTGCCGCTGTCAAGCTTGAAGCGACACATAAAGGTCTGGCTCCCCCAACCGAAAATGGTGTCGTCAGCGAAACAAGTTAAAATCGTGTCACTCCGGGGTAGGAAGAAGACCTGGAAGAAATAGTGCAAAGCATCAGTCGTTTCAAGGTTTGGGTCCAGATGAAACTGGGGGGGTGGAGGGTTAGTAGAAACCGCAGAGTGGTTTGCGCAAACCTCCCTGTAAAGACGTAACACCGTAAGCAGCTGAAAAAATCATTGCTAGAGCCTAGAACCGGTAATACGACCATTTTGACCAACAAGGAAGTCTTTGCTTGCATAAAAAAAATGAATTGTGGCATTTTATGCGCTGACAACAGACGTATCTTCCTCCCGCCGAAAGGTCCAAAACTAAGGATTAAAGGAATTGCAATTTGCGTGCGTTCTTTTGTTATCAAGGACCAGAATCAGTTTAACACGGTTACAAAAACTAGAAACCAGATATTGTGTTTTTATGTAGTAATATGGTTCATGTTTAGAGAAAGTTAGTGAAAACGGAACAGGTGATCACAAATTCGTTTTCAAAGGGCGCTTGATGGAGAATAGACAAGATTTTGAAAACAAGGATGCTCTGCACTTCCCCCTCACCAGGTGCTGACGAAAAAGGCTAATATATTCGGTAAATATTAATATATCAAAAATGTTACTGAAAATCAATTTTATAAGTCAATTTGCAAGACGTACACACCTGGGTTGAAAAAATAAAGACTCCATAACAGCAAAGCATTAGATAAAAAAACGTCTCACATATTTGAACACTAGGGTGGGGTGAATTTTCAAAATTGTGCAATACAAACTTTGGGGTGGTCTAAAAAGTTGGAAACATGGCCAAAACTAACTTTAAATTGACCCCAAAAACAAGCTTGCAACCTCACCCTCGGGGTCATGTGGGGGGCAAATCTAATGAATTCATCGTAGCTCAACTTCAAGGTGAGATAGAAAACTGATTTTGAGCTCAAAAGATGCGGAAGACACAAGTTTCTATTAGTGATAAGAGGAAAATTTTGCCTTACTTCATTCTAAAAAAAGTTATTACCGAAAAACTGTTTTTTCCACCATTTTCCCATAAATCGCAAAGATAATGAATAAACTAGTTCATTTTAAAGTTACAATCAAATTGTGATTTCAAAATTTTGACTTTTTTCAAAGGAACATTATTCTAATCAATAAAGTTTAACCACNAGATATTTTATTGCATACAACTGTGCTCTGTCGGAATGAGAAGAGTAGAGCAGCCATGCTGTCGTAAAAGGCAACAAATGGGCCAGTTTCCTGATATGTGCTACAGGTTGGTGTTAGGAAGGGCAATTGGCTGTAAAAATGTCTACCTCAAAAAATCCTCACGAAAGTGGGGTACATCCTGCCACCCTCATTGACAGGGACAGGATCAGATAAAAATTGGATTATTACTACTACACTGTAGAAACAGAAATATTAAACAATACTTTTGACAGTTAGTAAATATCAAGCATGTTATTGTTAGAGTTACCGTGCACTTTAATATTGTTTTTGTCTGTTTTTAAATTTTACATGATATCTACTTGCAGACATAGCTTGCTTTATCAACANGCTGACCAGAGGAAAAAGCACCAATACTATAGTATTGCATGATATCCATTTGTTTGCCAGTACAAAAATATTTCCACCCAAGAAGTTACCAACTACTGTGGATGTGATTTGTCGTGTTCTATTTGAACCAAATTGGCGTACACGACAATCAACTGATGCTGTTGCCACAGAACTGGTACAGCACTGGATATATTGTAATGTATATCCATTGCACCATTCTACCGTTGAAGAAAAATTCGTTCAATGGTGCAAACATTTAGTCTTCTTGAAAGATACCCGAAAAAGATATGTGGTCCTACCTTCCAAAAGCAACTCAGTTATTTCATGGAAACAAGTAACAAACTGTTTGACATATTTTGCCAGAACACCCCACCAATCTTTCAGCCTTCTTACCCTGTGTTCGCAAGTATCAAATGCCTTTCTTCATACGGGATGTGTATATGAGTTCGTGTTTTTGTGTTGGTATTAAGAATTTCACTGTCACAAAGTGAAGTCATAGCAATNGGCTGATGTCAATGATTCGTCCCAGCCAAAGCGTGATACTTGAAGTATTACTTGCCCGAGTGACCGTTACTGGTTAATCTGAATGGTANTAAAGCTACAAAAATTCCATGAAATTTTGTTTCTCGTAAATTAGCTGTTTGATTGGTACAATGATCAAATGTGCTCTTTTCATGTTGGTAGGACTGTTGTTCGATAGAAGCAGTTGATAAAGCTCGGATTTCATTCTCAGATCCAGTTTATAAATATGCTACTTTCAGAACCGCACAGAAAAAGTTGAAACCATCTCAGTGTTAAAATAGTCGAGGGGATGACTGATCAGTGATACAGTGTGTGCCGTCCAGTGGAAAGGTTGGGTGTTCGGACGCTCGATCGTCGTAACTATTTGGGCAAAAGCGTTCACTTCATCCGCATCACCAAGAAGCATATTTTTGGCCTCTGGCGCCAATTGCCGATCATCAAAAAGACAAAACGGTTTCGATTAAGATCAAACCTGACGCATTTTACCACATTGTTGTTCAGAAGAGTGCAACTTTGAATAGCTATCAGTCAAATAAAATTTTTGCATTGCTTATAGTAACTTTTGGCTCGTGATATGCTATCTGTCCATATTCCTCATACACGGGTCAGCCATTTCTCGACATTCTTCAGCTAAACTTTGAGAACATTACAACCAAAAAAACATCCAAATGAAGTTTTAACATACACGTTTTATGGGTGTTTGACTTTTGATGTTTAGCTTCCTCATTCTTTCAAAGGTATCCAGATTCCACATCTGCGCCGTGTCGCGTGAAGTGGTGATAGCATATCTCCCGCTTTCGTGAACTGATATCGAGTGAACAGCACTTTCATGGCCTCTCATCCAGCTAACAAGTTCTTTGTTTTCTTTTAAAGAAACATGGGTTGCAAAAGTGCATTGACAGGAACAAAAAAAAACAAAAAATGATCACAATCTAAATTCAACACGTTCCAGTGTAAAGTTCGAAGTAAGCGTGACCACACAGTGAAAAAGGTTTCAATGAAATCTGCGGCAAACTTGCTCAAAGTTCGTCTGCATTTAATTTGGCATGCTATACGCAAGGCAGAGAGTCTTGCGGAAAACAGGAAGTGAACGAAAGCGTACTCACCGGAAGAAAAGCATTTCACGGAAGAATCAACCAGGCCAACCAAATATTCATGCGGTCGTCTCAATCCCATTGCAATTGCCGTGCAGGACTGGCCGCAGTTTTGAACGTTCGAAAATCTGCACAATCGATAAAGCTAAGTGAAAAATATCGATATACATCTGCTGCAAAAACAGGTGATCTGTCGTTTCCGCGCAGACAATTTAGCGCGTTGACATTTGCGCGCAGTACATTTTCGCGCACTACTAATTGTGCACAAGACACAGCGCGAACTACCAATAGCGTATAGTAAATTGCGCGTGGACAACAGCGTGTGCTATCATTTGCGTGTAGTCTACACTGCAGCACAGCTTACGCCAGTGGTTCTAAACGCGGGCGATATCGCATCCTTGAGGGCAATATGGAAAGACAAGGGGGTGAAAAAACTACACCGGGGAAAAAACACGCTAAACGATCGTTTGATTAAATTAAATAGGCTCCAACTATAATGCACACACGCAACTTCTTTGTTTCTTGGTAACTTTAGTACAATGTTTTAATTAACGGGTAGAGTTGGATGTTACAGCTGATGAATTTTACTGGGGATGGCCCATGCGCCTGGGTTTCCTTCAATCGTGTCACAATGACTTCAATCCCAAGATTTGCAGTGCGATTGTTTGGCCTGACTATAACATTACAGACTGCATTATTATGCTACTAAGGTACCGTGTCCTTCAGAGAAGCTTGTGTGATCCTTTGACTATTCAAACCAGTGGTGTCGGATCAGTTTTCTATCTCACCTAGACGCTGAGCTATGATGAATTCATGAAATCTGACCCCCACATGACCCCAAGGGTGAGGTTGCAAGCAGGTTTTTGGGGTCAACCACCTAAGTTTTGATTTGTCCAAAAGTTCGCGATCGGAGTTCACAGTATCGTAACCGGTCTAGTAGAGGGGTTCTTATTTGGCTTAATTAATTTAATCTCGTGAAATGTTCTTAGCAACAGTATGAAGTTTTTCTAATTTTGTTTCAATGTCAACATTCACTACGCTAGTAACCATTTCACTGGCTGCGTAGAACTGAAGATGTGTAACGCACGAAACTAGTTTCCTTGTGCAAATAAATTGCGATTGATTCGCTTGGTGTGGGTCGCTGCTGTTATTTAACTATTATTGCTAAGTTGAGCAAAATCACAAGAAATTTGAGTAAAGAAGTTTTGACATTTTTTAACAATATTAATGAAATTATACCTCTTTGTTATTGAGTGTATAAATAAAAGTGTATTATGTTGTAGAAAACACATTAAATATATATAAAATCAACAAACTGTTTCTAGAAACTTTGTGCTTTATTGTGAGAGTTGGTGAGTAACAGGTGACACACTTGAAAGTTTGGGCTAAAGAAGGCATTTCATTTATGTGCTTTCTTGGTTGTCCAGTGTCCACTGAGTTAATCGAATATGTTGCAGGGCACCTATTTCATAGTAGCAGAGTCCGTGGCATGCAAGTTCCAAAAAGCTTTTGCTTTCAAATTTAACATGATTGTTTGGATGAACACATTTTGCCATAGAGTTTGTTGCATATACGTGCAGTTGAACAGACAATGTTGTGGGACTCAGGGCAGTCCATGCGTTGTGTCCACATAGGCCTTAACGTGAACTTACTAAAATTTATAGCCTATTTGAGATACAATATGGTATTAATCTAAACATGTGCCATGCACCAGGAGATTAATAAGACCAGGCATCAGAAAGTTTGTGTGCGTATTTCAGTCAGTAAAAAGCTTGATGCGCATGCTTTTCAAGCAAAATTCTGTTAATCTCATGGTAAAGTTTATCAATTTGCACAGATGAAAGAAGACATTCATTGCCATGCACCGATTGGGACCAGCCTCAAATTTGTTCCTTCAGTAACAGTGTTTTCATAAATGAATAAGCTTGATTCTTGTTTCTTGCAAAATTTTTTTAACATTTGCATTCCATTACAACATCTCTAAATAACTGCCATCAAATAAATGACAATGGTTAAAACCCAATTCCTCTTGAAAAGCTTGTTGAAAATTTTTGTTGCAAACTACAAGCCTATTACTGTATACGTATTTGTGGGAAAATATTTAAGAATTTTACAATTAATTGCCTGGCAATATGAATCACAATTTGGAAATGCGATGTTGTAAATTTAGTGTAAATTTCAGAATGTCAAGCCCCGTTGCACAAATGTAAAGCACCCCATTAAAGATTTTCTGGTGACAGTTCTGACTCAAACAACTGGCTTATGACAATGTTCGTGCACAGCCTAGCGTACTTTTTTTCAGTTGGGTTACATGCTTTTTTTCACTGAGACATTTCAGTCATTTGTCCCACAATAGTACTAAAACTCACTGTAACAGTATTCAGTACTCTATATTTTTGGACATCATAACCAAATTGATCTAATTTTTTTCAGTCATTTCATAAAAATTTCGCCTATGCTCTCCAAATGTTCATGCTTTCTGTAAGTTTTGTTGTCCCCTTGCGTAGTGTTATTTCTCACAATTGTAAACTATCTTGACATCTGCATAGCCTACGTTGAAGCTATAGCATTATGACATGTTCCACTTCACTTGAAACTCCTGAAGCTGTTTATTTTTCAAAAAAAGAGGTGTTTTTAGGATGGGTAAAATAACAACAACCCTGATTTTTATACAACACTGTGTGCTGATTCTTGTGCGACTGATTCCATGATTGCAGGATTTATGTTTGGTAACAAGAAGCATCAATCAATTTTTAAAAAGTTCAACCATTCGTAACAGTTCATTTTAAATTCATAGCAATGTTAATACAAAAACACAAAAATGTATGCAGTGCAAAACAGTGCATAAGGGCATAATCACATGTTAATTAATGAAGCATTAAAATATAACAAACCTGTTCTTATTGATGTCAAATAAAAAGATTCCACCAAGATGATCACTAGCAATGACTTGTTCAGCAGCATTATCAAACGATGCATGCAAAAACCTTCGCATGCGACAGTGTTTTGAGGTTTTTCCAGAGTTTATCACACAGACCATCACTCTAAAATACACACAAGCAGTTAAACCATTGGTACCAGAACTTTTAAAGTTACCAGTATATAAGTTATGCAATTTGGAAAACTTTTATTTGAGATGAAGTTCATTGGACGTCAGTCTTCTGGAGAGCGATGACTTGATTACTGATTCAATTTGCAAATGACTCAGGGCCACTGAGCTACAAGGATGCAAGAACAAATGACTCAGTTTGTGTACACTTTTGAAAAAACTTGCCTTCATTCAAATCAGCAAATATAGACAGAAACTTCTAATTACAGATCACGTACATTTTTATGAGGGTACTTGCTACTGGCACTATATATACTTGAGAGGAGGCATTATGGTTTATTCAACTGTTCATTTTCTTGCTCCACTTGAATGTATATCACAGGGGTGGGCAAACTTGTTCAATAGAAGAGTTATTGACAGAAAAACAAAAACATCAGCAAGCCACAAAATCAGTTTGTAGTGTCCAATACAGTTCAGTAAATAAAAGTAGGTTTTACATAAAATGATGTACATCAAATCGCATAGACTCCTTGGCAATTAACCTTACGAATGTGTAAATACTGTGATATATAAATGAACAAGCATTAAATATGAGTTGACAATTCACTATCAATTTGAAATATTGCTATTCAGCTAGAAGAGTCACACAAAACATGTCACCAAGCTGCATGCGGCTAGCAGTTTGCCCACCTTTAGTATATTATATATCTACATTATGCTATGCTTTAAGTCCTGCGTGCGTCAAAATTTTGGCGCAAGATGGTGCTAACTTATTCGGACATAACTCACTAGTTGATTGACCTAGAGAGCTGTTCAAACCCTATCAAGATGTGCAAAGACTTGTAGTTTCTATCTTCAAAAAATTGGGAAGTTTTGGATTTGCATTTTTTGTGGGTGACATCATAATTGGGGTAGGTTTAGGCTCTTTTAGCTCACTTCATCAGGTCTTGGACCAGGTTTGAACAGCACTCTAGCTCAATCTACTGCCAAGTTATTACTTGCCCAATGCCCAACTTGGGCAAATCTTGGAATTGAGGGGGTTAAATTATATATACATATATATAAGCAGTATATATTACCTATTTACTGTATATTATATATTATATAAGTTTCAGATTTTGGCACTTGATTCATGAAAGACCTGCATCCTGAAATTACATGTTGTATTTCAAACTGTACCAAATACTTAATAACTGGCATATGCCAACGAATGAAAATTGGTATGAATCTTCATTTTCAGAGTGATGCCACTAGCAACTCATTAGAATAAAATTATTAAGATCAGTCTACTAGCAACTGCTTTGACTTACAATGGTGGTGCAAATCAGATTACAAGACAATAGATTGCACTGATCTGAATAAAACCCTGTGGAATGCCTCACATAAAAGTCTGGACCTGATTAATTAATCATGTATATCCCTCTTTTCTTTGTGCTTGCTTCATAATAGGACCACAGCAGCTGATATATTGACATTGCTGCATGATTTTTGTGATAACTCACGAACCGATAAAGTTACAAACACTAGTAAGGTATTGTGAGAGTTTTTTTCACCGCAGACCTTTTGTAGTGTTGGCAATGAATCTGTGACCTCAAATGGGGAAAAAACAAGAGTAGCCAAAAAAAGCAGTGGCTATGTTAAAAAATGTGTAGAAAAATATACATTAGAAAATTTCATTCTAGATGAAAAATGTCAGACAATAGTGCAAATTTTTGGGGTGTACAGAGAAGAAATTGTTGTTTTTTTATTGGTGTTATTGTCATTTTTCACATGAAAAAACTTTGTATCTCTGGTTACAAACACAAAAAAAATTGAAAATTGCAGAAGATGTTCATATCAACATTCTACGTCCTACAACAACCTACCAAATTTAAAGTAGAAATAATAGAAAAAACTTATGGCAATTTAAAATCTAAAAACTTGCTAAAAATGGTGACAAAAATTTGATCAAAAGTAAAGTACAAATGTTCAAAAAGTTTTAGCCTTCTTTTGTTTTTGGTTGTATTTTTATAAATTTTCCAGAAATGCGTTTTTTCGCACCAAATTTTTTCACTCCAAAACAATGGGAAGTGACTTTTTTGATATATGTTGTTAGTTATAGTCCTTGCAAGCAGTCAAAGCCAAAAAAAAACTTTGAAAAAGCTAAAAAAAAAGTGTGAAAATTTTTTCTTGAAAATCATTAAAAACTGGCCCAAAACAGGTAAAAAAACTAAAAAGTCAATTCTCAAAAATTCCAAATGCAGGCATACCTTTTTATTACATTCATCTGAAAGATCTCACAGAAAGTTTTCTTGCAATGTTTTACTTGTCGACACAGCTTTAGTGGTTCATGAGTTATCACCGCAAAACTGCCAAATATACTATATGAGCAGTTTTTACAATCCGTAAGGGTTTTAAACACTTTTCAAGTCAAGTTTTGAAAATGGGGCAACAATTAATATCAACAGTGCCTCTCAAAAATATTACTTTTCTTCTATTCTTGACTTTCAACATGCATCCCTGCAAAATCGTTTTTAACCAGGGTACTCCCTGCTTCACACAATAAGAATAAATTGTAACCTGAATAAAATCTTACCCATCATGAGCAGCAGGTGATGGTGAACGATGCCATATTTTTCCACAGTTTAATCCCACTATGTCACGTGTTTCCATGTTGAAAAAATATAAAACTTTAACTATACATGTACTATAGAACTTGAAAGCAAAAAAAGTAAAATTATGTTATACAGTAATACATTTGCTAACTAACATGGTGCACTATAAACACGGTCTCTTACATAGCAAGCAACATTAGTGGTTGTTCTGCAGAAAGAAAAATTATTATCCATAGGTAAGACTGAATAAGCATTTATAAAGTGGATGTTATCAATGGTAACATTGTGTTTTTACATAAAGACATTGTCTTTAATGATTTAAGCAGCTTTTACTGCAAAGATGTTAATGAAGATGTTTGCCAACATTAATTATTTACATGAACATTCAATACAGACAAATGAGCTTGTTTTACAAGGAAAGAGTAAGGGTCTAATGCACCAACACCGATCAGACGGAGGTTTAGCTCAGTGGCAAATCAATGAAGGATCAAGGGGTTTTCATATGCACCAACCAATTTTGCAGATCAACAACCAGTCTTGAGTGCCTGTTGAATCTATGATTTTAATCCTGGCAAGGGATAGGTTTAAGCCAGGATCAAGGCAAGGAGTCTATTCAGAAATGCAGCAAAGTGACAGCATTGAACAGTTATTTAGGTGCACAAATGGACTGCTGTGAACATAAAAGCTTTTGACTCACATATTATTGATTTGAAATAAAGTTTATCAGCACCACGATTATGTGGCTGGACAGGCGAACTGTAGCCTACTGACTACAGAAACAGTGTAGACAGTAGTTTCCTGTGTCACATTAAAAGCTTGGGCAGTACATCAGTAACCCCTGGAAAAGTTGATGGAACTATAATTAACCCCTGGGCCATGGCCAAGGTTGTGAAACCGGAACCAAAATTTCAACTTCCGGCTCTGGCATAGGCACCTGCAAGTGAGGGCGCGCACCCCTCCCAGGATGTCTCATGCCTGCCCCCTGAGCATTGTTACCAATTTGAAATCAGTCTTGCGATACATTCTGCTGTTATTTTAGACTAAGTAGTTAGTAGTGCACATAGAATGGTGATGCGTTTCACTGAAGAGCATTTCTACTCAAATATTAGGTCTAGGTCTACATCACACTGATCAGCATGAGAAGTTGCTTGTGAATGCATTGTAAACTGAAAACTGTTTAAGGGCTATGAGAAAATTCAAACAATATCTGTTGAAAAAACAATGTTATAATCAGGTTTGAAAAGACAGCACTGTTTTTTGGCAGCATAGGCCTAATGGGTGTGTGCATCGTGAGACTAGACTAGTTTATTGTTACAACTACTACATAAATACAAAAGGATGTTTCTGTTTTGATTGTTAATTTCCTAGCTGTGCACCACCACCAAGCANAGCTTCCCTGAGCACCATTTCANAAAAAAAGCAACCACACANACAAGTCTGTAGCACCCAGGTCCGATTTTTGATGCACAAATCCTTGTACCGTATTTTTCGGACCATAAGGTGCACCAGGTTATTAGGCGCAGTATCAAAATTTTAATATTAGCTGTTCTTTTTTCATACATAAGGCACACCAGATTATAAGGCGCAAGAAATGAAGCAAAACTTAGACAAGTCAAACTGTATTCATCTCTTTCACAATAACTCCCAAGTGCCTAAGTCGCCAAGTGCCAGAGTTGGCTGGGAGTTTAATCTGTTATTACATACGAGGGAGTTTAATCTGTCACACATGCCTAATCCATTAGACACGAATAGAATTAACTAAAAGTTATATGTGTGTTTGATTCAGTGTGTGCCAATGTAGTCAGGAGCATCGTCGTGTAATACCATCTGTGGTATGTGCTAGCTACTCTTGGATGCTGCTCATTGCAATTGTTATTGGTTTATTGTGTAACACGATGATCTGTTTACAAAAAAATCATAACTAGCAATTAAATAAATAGAACCATATACTACATAAAATTGGTCCTAGGTGAGAAAGCACAACCAGATTCATACATTAGGCATACTGCACTGTAAGGCGCACTTTCTATTTTTGAGAAAATTAGAGGATTTAAGTGTCCCTTTCAATGGTCCGAAAAATACGGTAAATTCCTTGTACAGCTTACTGTTTGATGAACAATCAAAGCCTAAACACGTTTGTTACGCATGAGCCACCATTGAAAATATATTTAAATTGTCTCATAGTCTCATAACCACTCTTCACTATTGCATTCGCAAACAACTTCTCATGCCGATCAGTCTGATGTAGGCCTAATATCCGAGTAGAAATGCTCTTCAGTGAAGTGCATCACCAATCTATGCATACTACCAACTTCTTCAGGCTAAACTAACAGCAGAATGTGTCTCCAGACTAAGCATTGGCAACAACAATGTGACAACTGAATTTTCAACCAAAGATCATCTAAAAATGTTGACCATTGCACAGCAAAATTTTTGTTGCTAAGGTTCAGCGTTGGATCAACTGATTCATGAAAGAAAATCGTTGGTGCATGCGAATCATGATCAGCAGACAAGATCAGTTGTCAAACGATCAAGTGATCGGAACTGGCACTCAGCTGAGCAGCGTTGGTGTGTTCAACCCTACACCTATTATGTTAATTTTTCCCAATAAAAACAAAAATTTTGCATTTTTTTGTAGAACAGTTGCAACATATGTCTAAAACTGGGCTTCTCAAACTTTTGTCTGCGACCCTATTTAAAAAAGGTTTTCCTATGCAACCCCCTTCATAGACAGCCTAAATCAGCATGGTCCAACTGCTTTTTATCTACGAGCTATTTTACAAAGACATAACAACTTGCGGGCCACTTCCAACAAACTGTCAAAAGACAATCTATTACAAATCTCTATCAATGCGATGCCTGTGGTTGAGGCTTCCTTAATCCTTGACACTTTTCATCACGTGTCATTTTATCACGCA
>JGI24021J15306_10003213_pt1 | contig 18303 bp, 10 predicted proteins | sample Ectturendosymbi1_FD_15306 | JGI IMG/M metagenome (IMG submission 15306)
CTTTTTTTGTGGCCCGCAAGAGCTTTCTCAATTGTACAAAAATCTGTAAAAGCTCGACCTTGAATAGGTAATTGTCGTTTTATAATTTCTTCCATACTACAATGGAATGTCCACATTGAAATGAAATTGACTTTTGCGTCCCGTTGCAGATTTATGTTGATAATTTGGCTCTTCGAGCTTTCTGAGTTGTGCAGGCCTGCCATAGAGTAAAAAATCAGTCTTTTCAAGATATTAGACTCGGATCTGCTGTTGATAAGCTCAGTATTTCAACTTTCATCTGATGTTAATTGCTCCCTATCCTACAGTAAATTATTTGAAATCATTTAACTGCTACGAGCAGAGTCAGCAGCAAAATCTAACGTAAGTAGCAAGATGCTTTTTATTTTGCAAGTGCTGAGGGAATTGACACTGCCATAACTTACAGATACTGAGATAACTTGCACAGGGGAATATATTAAAATTTAGGGGCAAGCTCGCAGAAAGGGGCCCAAACCCTCGCCAGAGCGAAAGGTAGATGTGGCATTACGTGGATGTAGAGATAAATTTGTTTCACATTTCAATTTACGAACTAAATTCGAGAGCATAAGATGCATACAAAAGGAACAAAAGTTTGTAAAGTTTTGCAGCTACACAATTGAAAGTTGCCTCCTATGACTCATTTTCCCAAAATTTTTTATTTATTTTGAAAAACATATGACTTTCTTCAGAGCTTCCTTAAATGTGGCTCTAGAGCGGTGCATAACTTTTTTAACCAAACAATGGTGCAAAGCTCTCAATGATGGGCATGGCATCTCTGAACATAAGGGGTCCGAGGCGACTGCCTCGTTATCCTTCCCTAATATCCATCCTGAGCTTGCAATCTCTCTAGTTGAGAAAGCGCGTTTGACTAAAATGAAACTAACTTTGAATTTTTTCCCATTAGGGCTTCAAATTCCGAAGATACGTTACTGTATTTTCAAGAAGCCCGTGATTTGTACAAATTAATTACGTGCAGTACTAAGCTGTCTTTACATGCAGCAGAGGGTGGTCAATAAATTTTGTAATGCTGGGGTTACGATTGTGTTTACAGTTTAATTCCATCTTATATTTCAATGAAGTCAGTTAAATTTAGCAAAGTCTCATCAAACATTTAAACGAACTAAGTTTAAAGTAACTACAAAGGTTTTACGGAATAGGTTGAACATAGTCAAAAGATCTTACGGATTATCAAAAATCCAAACATTTTTCAAACGCGTTGAAAGACTTGTTTATGGCAGAGGTCTCAAACTCAACTTGCTCTGTGGGCCACGTGAAGACTTATGAGGTAATCCGAGGGCCGCATTATGACGCTGACGCAACAACGGCGGTACCTGAACTTAGTAGAAACAACTCTTACAGTACATTTTATTTCCTGCGAAAGGTATCATAAATTACAGGCCAATAATTTATAGCCGTTTCTACGTTCGCATTAATTATTTCTAGCCGTATAAAGAACTTGTTCACTCGCTAGCTGAGCACTTTTAAACACCGGTGAATAAACTAAAAAACGCAAATGTTATTCATTTCATTCATTTTCATCCCCGCTTTTCCTCTAGGGAGGGTCGCGGGGGAAGCAGCCCTTGGAGGATTTGGAATACATCACGGTCAACAGCAATTTCAGATAGTTGTTCTGGATCCACACCAAGACGAATGCAAGCAAGGTCATAGATGTATTCACTCCACCTAGGCCTTGGATGATCTCTGGGCCGCTTTCCCGTGGGTTTAGCCAGCTGGAATTGGCTCGTCAGTCTTTTGTGGGGCATTCTGGATCGAAGCAACATATCTGTGATCTCTCACTTCGGAGGAGAAGTAGTTTGACATTAAGGGTTCTGCACATTTCACAGCTGCACACTTTGTCGCAAAGTGTCACACCGTGGGCTTTTCGCAAAAATCCAGCCTCTGCAGCTTGTCCCTTAGATAACATTCTTTCGGTCATTACCCAAGATTCAGGACCATAGATTAGGATCGGAACAAAGACCAATTTAAAAACTGAAAGCTTTGCGGTGTTTGAATGTTTCCCGTTTTGTGACCACAGCAATAAAGCTCACGCAGAAATGCGTTAGCTTTAGCAATCCATGCATCAACCTCTACGCTCCACCTTCCGTCACTCGTATATACCACCCCTAGGTACTTGAATTTCTCCACCTGCTGCAGTGTATACTGCCGCTCGCTTGCAGCATACACTGCCTTTGGTGTGTAGAGAAACATAATACCTCGGTGTTTTTAGTGCTGATTTTTATTCCAGCTTAGTCGCACGCAGCAGAAAACTGATCGAGTGCATGCTGAACACCCTGTTGAGAAGATGCTAACAGTACCAAATGGTCTGCAAAAAGAAAACGGTTGTTCCTGCAGCTCACAATTTTGACACCCTCTTCGACTCGGCTGTGACTGTCTATCCAATTCATGTAGACCAGTGGTTCTCAACCACTGTTCTGAGAGCCGCATTAGGCTCCCAAGCACCCTTGGTGCGGCTTCCAGCAGTCTTTCAATAAAATCTCTAATATATTGTGTAACATACTTAGTTCTGTTATAAAAAAAACGTGTCAATTGATTTGTGCTAAAATTTCTTTGGTGCGGCTCTCTAACAAAGTCGTAAGTCTGAATTTGGCGCCCTTCAGCGAAAAGGTTGAGAACCACTGATGTAGACTATGAAGAGGAGTGGTGACAGCACACTCTTGTTGGAGTCCAACACCAACGGTGAATGGTCGTGATTTAACTCCGACACAGACACAAACTTCTGAGCAGGAATACTGTGACTTAACGGCCAGTATCAGGCGGCCGTCGACACCTTATTATCGCAACACTCCCCAAAGCTTTTCACGAGGAACCCGATCCCATGCTTTCTCGAGGTCGACAAAACATGTGTAGACGTTTTTGGCATACTCCCAAGATTTCTCAAAAATTTGCTGGAGAGTGAAATTTGGTTTGTAGTGCTACGGCTGGGACGAAAACCACACTGAGTATCATTTAGCTTTGGTTCAATTATTTCGCGGCATCTTTTTTCAAGGTATTTACTTGGCAACGTAATATTTCAAATTTCCCGAAAAGCCTGGCGGAGCACACAAAACGCCCTCGCGGGCCACATGCGGTCTGCGTGATTGAGACCCCTGGTTTACGGTTATCAACTACATACGTGAATTAATCGCCTAAAAATTACATGACAACGGGATCCAGTTCTTATATGCGCGAACGTTTTGTAGAAGACCTACTTCGGAAGTCAGTGCCTCAGAGCAAAGTCGCTTCTCGGCTTCGGCTGAGCGTGCTCTGTTGGTGTACATCAGAAGCGTATAAATACAGTATAAGAAGCGCAATCGTAATGACGGCCGCGATGACTTCTTGCTCAAGTGCAATACTGGGCATTGAGAGGTTTACTAGCGCTTTGGAAAGAATGGTTGATGAGCAAATGGTGGCCTCAATAAGGCTACGCGCCTGGTTGCACTGCTAGTATAGGTGGCGGAACCGGGGGAGGGGCGCATGGGCCTAGGCCCCCTCATTTTTGAATTTCTAATTTTGCGTAAATAGGTTTAAGAAACACAAATAGTATTGGTTCCATTGTTAAAGTAAATGGCTTAATGAAAAAAAGGTTGCAAAATGTTGGCAGTACATTGTCAATATTATCTGTAACATATTATTTGTGATTTAGCAGAATTTCGTAATGTTTGGAAGAATGCACCGTGCACAGTCTGTCACCCTGCTATGGCTTGCTTACCGCATTGGTGTTGTTGAAGAGTGTGGCCAGATGGTGTAATACAACGCAATTTTGTACAAAATTTGTGTCATTTTACATGCTTATGTGCATGGGCGTCGGAAGGATTTTTTCCAGGGGTGGCACTAGTGGATTTTTCCAAAAGTTTTTCTGAAGGGAGGAGAAAAGTGGTGAAATTTGTTTTTTACCACTCGAAACTGAAAAAACAGCTTTTTTTGCTGAAATTTTCAAAATCCTGTCCCTTTCAACACCCTGCTTGTGTGTTGGAAAAAATTTGTGCCACACCATTAAAAAATTGGTGTAATCTCAAGCGTTTTAATACCAGTCTAAATAGCCAAATTTTGCTGAATCTTATATGCAAAATAAAATATTTGACAGATCAAATTCAATTGTGGTCTTGTTTTTACATTGGCAAAACTAAACAGCTATATTTATTTCCACATTGGTAACATAATTGGCATCATTACAGCAGACAACTTGTTGTATATGTTTTGTCTTTTCTTTGCATTCCGGTATCTAGTGCAGTTGCAGAATGAGTATCCAGTCATGTTACTCAGCTTACTTCTGTGTTCAAGGTGTGGAAAAGTTGTGATTTTAAATGTGTTTATGACATGAATAATTTCAAACGAACGATAAATTGCTTATCGAACGATAAACGATAAATTACTAACGTCACGGAGGAGCAATAATGCCAGCCAGAATGAAAGCAAATGCAAATGTCAGTGACGCAAGCGTCGAACGGTTTTATTCAGTCAGAATAAATCGTACGATGAGCCCGAGTGACGCTGTTGACCTGGGTCGCCCCTGTAACAGCCTATTTGAATTTCAGGTGGTTCACCGATACGTTTTCATAGTGGTGTAATGTTGTCTAAAATAGNGTAATTTGGACCTTCATATGGTGTGTAGGCAATGACGTCATATTTCAATGCTTTTGACGTCACAGTTGCCAATTCAAACCACACAAATTTTCCGTAGTTTTTTAACGTGCACTTGTGCCCTCCCACTTTGAAAAAGGTTCCGCCACCCATGACTGCTAGCATTTAACAAATATCTTGTGGTTTGTTCTTTATTTGGTCTATGTGGTGAGTATTTTTAGAAGTGCATTTTATTTATCGTAAATGACCAAATTTTAATTGATTATCACAATTTTTTAGAATAATTGTGTCTATTTGAGTCCAACTCTCAGAATTAACGTCTTTTCATATCAAATGCAGTGCTAAGTGTTAGATATCCAGATATAGCACCATCGTATATTTGTATACACTACTAGTTGCTTTACCAACACCACGGTCGTAGCCAGAGGGCATGGTCACTAAAATATATCAATTCCATAATGCGCCACCCATTTTGCCAATTTTACAAAAAGACCGTACTACGGTTGAGTTAACACGATGACGTCATCGAAACGCGAACAATGAGGTTTGTCCAACCCAAAGTTTTGTGGCAAACTCGGTCCCTGTATCAAGTTGTATGTCAGTGGTTTTCAACCTGGGGATCGCGCGCCCCGTGGGGCTCGTTTACCTTTTTTCTAGGGTCGCGAACCCCGTGGGGGTCGTTTACCTTTTTTTTCAACACCATGGCGCGGAGCCCCAGAGGCGCGGGGCCCAATGCGACTGCATCGGTTGCATTGGCTTAAGGCCGGCCCTGAGCGTGCACAAATTCTTTGAAACTGAAAAATCACAGTTGGTTTGCCCAGTTTTATTGTATGCCTTCCGATCATAACTTGAACCGCTATTGTTCGGCAAACCTTTTTAGCAAACATGCTCGCCGGACTTCTTGGCATGCAATCACCAGCACTGGAACCATCGCAACACTCGTCCATGCCTGGCGGACAGAGCTGTTACAGGTGTTACGGTCAACTAAGCAGTTCATGCGTTCCGAACAAGATTGCTATGCCTTCCGAATTTGTCATGTGACCATTTTGACCAATCGTGTTCGGCTAAATGCAAAATAGCTCCAGCAGTGCTTTTGCCCAGCAGCAAGATACACACTACCTATATGTAATCCAACTCCAAGATTCAAGAACAGAAAAGTAACTTGGAAACTAATTCAAGTTAACTTATGCTTTACTATTGGTTCACAACATCATTATAATGATTGACACTTAAACGACTTCAAGGCAATCAATATTAACGGCAAGGCAATGGGGAAGTCAGTTACGCTCCGTAAAATTTACGCATTTATTTAACTCTCTTGTGAATAACTTCAAAGCAGAACGGTCATGTTTTAAGCTTAAGATAGTAAATGAATAACGGAGCACCTTTAGACAAACTAAGCTGAATCGCCTGATCTACAGAGTAATAAACTTTCTGGAGCATGAACTTCTATGTGAAAGAGACACTACCAGTATCATAAATGAATTTGCTATGGCAAAATCTAAACAATGCAATCTTAAGCAGCAGGTTTTCTGCTTTTTACAATCTATTTCGACATTTGTACTTTGACTACAATTCCTAGATATAGCAATAATCAAATTTGTTGATGAGTCTGGAAGCATTAATTACTGTCTTTGTACTATACTTGCGAGCTGTAAAGTGACGTATTCTTCCTTCTTGGATACGTTTTTGGAAAAAAGATATGTAACCCATTATGTCCACCCCTTGCCATTTAGGACCAGCTTTTCTCGCACCTACTACATTCAGTATGCTAATCAGTCTTTTTTAAAGCGTTTTGAGGACAGAAACGGTCAAATGTTTCCAAACGTCTCTCGAAATACAGCAGAATCTCTTTGCATAACCACCGCCAAAATACACTAACACCTCGCTTTATAACCATCTCTTTATTCCGATATGAAGTAGCTGCGGTCTCTCAAAATCCTTCAACGGTCACCAAGGTCACACCACAACAGCAAGCCATGTGTCTGATGGTAGTCACATGAATGCCCACAGAATTTATCATTTAACAGCGAGTCACTTATTCAAGTGTATTTTTAACTTAGGGCCCGGGGCTGTTAGTATGCTACTGGCCCCGCGCCACCTTAATCCAGCAGTGATCCCAAGGTGGACGTTTTTTCATTAATATGGATTGTCACTTAAAACTTCGGAACATCAGAGTTGCGAATCGGCGCAGTTTTGACTATTTCAAATAAATCGATTCATTTGACGGTACGAACGTGCCTTTTTACGAAATGCAACTTCAGGTGTCCGTTTGCGAAAATTGCACTTGGCATCTTTGAACCTGCAAGAAGATGCAATATGGCTTGTATTGCCGCAGTGGTAATATCTTCGCTGTCCTGTCGCCTCCGTTTTTTGGGAGTGTGCAGAAGGCTTCTGTTGTTCCGTATTGCTGTTGTTGCATACTGCTTTTTGCTCGATCGCATGCGCCGGAAGTGATTTTGGGCCGTTGATGGTCTCCAATAATTGTGAAATTAATTATTTGACATTTAATTTTTCAGAAAATGACATCGGCCAAATACGTTAGTCCGATTGTAGACATTTGATACATGTAAGTACTCTCCAGAAGTGGGGTAAGCAAGGTATCGATTTACAAATTTTTTATTTTATTTTTACAGGAAATCGATTTCATGTAATTCTACTCATCGTCAATCCTAAAATCTTATTCAAATAAATATATTTAAAAAAATTGCATATCGATTTATTGCTTATCCCCCTTGTGGAGAGTACTTACTTGCATACAGATATGTGCAATTTTGAATCATCGCAAAAAGATGAAGACGGAGTTCAGTCGGTTTATTCCTCGAAAGCTTACAGAAAACCTAAAGCTGCATTTGACATACCTGTATAATAATGTTGAATAGTGTGCAAGCTATTCGTCTTTTTGTGATAATTGATGCTTCAGTAAATTGCAATTGCTTTGAAACAATTCTATCGGGCAGTTTTCAACAATCTTGGCTACGAAAGATAGGTTCTGCTGCAATTAAGCCGAAAAATACGAAAACAACCAATCGGTTTCTTAAAAAAAGAAAACATAAGACCACGGCTAAACAGTCACAGAATCATCCAGCTGCACACAGGGCAACTCATTGAATTTCCGATTAGATCAGGCGAAAGCTCTCTTTTGGTTGTTGATGATTGCAAGTGAAGGTTGTATCGGCCTAAGTGTGCTTTTCCACAAAATTCATTTTCCGCAACTCGTTTGCGGCCACATGTATAATATAAGGTTTGTTTTTCATTAATGCCAGACTTCTGTTCTTGTGAACGCTGCAAAGCGGTTTGATGACTTTTGCAGTGGGTTGAAAATCGTGTGAGTCGGTGTAAGACACGATGTATCAAACAGAATGAAAAATTAGTTTTTAAAAAGCACACTACTGCGTGAGCCACCTTTCGTATCTTTTTGTGCTTCGAAGTGCAACCACGCTTTTGTGACATCAAGTGCACATTTGAAGTACAAAAAACTAAAGTATCTCACATCTTGTCGGTTTTGTTTTTGTAACATGTTTGTCAGTGATACAGCAACAAGTCACCATAAGGGCGACACGGCTGAATCTGCTCACAAAGTGTTTTGACGAAATCGATTTCAGGTCATTTACGCAATGTTTGTCAATGATTAGGTTTTCATAAAGTTTCCGAACTCAGACAATTCTCGACACACACATATCCAAGCGGAAATAACAGCAGCAGCCAGTTTTAACAGAATAGTTTTTAAATGTGGAAGGTCTGATTGACTTTCTTTAAGAGTTGTATCATGTTTCTAGGCCTGTTGCAGCTTAAATTGGGATGTTGTTTGGACCTTTATCAGACTGAAACTCGATCAAATTAAAATGAACCTAAGTAAAACTGAATAACCATAAGTATGATTCTACATTTTGCAGATCTGGTACACGAAAAGCGGAAATACTAAATAGCCTTATAATGAAAATCATGGCCAATGAAAACGACAAAAACAACATATTGCAAACGTTTCGATAACTCCTGTTACCATCATCAGTGTATTTGCAATTGCACTGATGACGATAACAGGAGTTATCGAAACGTTAGCAATATGTCGTCTGTATCCTTTTCATTGGCGGTGATTTTCATTATGTTTTGCAGATTGTGTTTGAAAACATAACGTGGATCACAGTATTTTTTCTACATTTCAGCAATATTTACAACAATGTAGGGGTTAAACGATTTTAGGTTTTAGTGTGACAATTCCACTAAACATTTTTAAATGCATTTAAATTTAGGCAACATTTCTGAAGTAAAGCCCAGGAGACATGCTCGGTTAGGAAAAACATTCATAAAAAACATATTACATTGGAAAATTGGCAACATTGATCTTTATTTCGAAGGTTCGTAAATCAGCGAGAAATACGAGAAATTATTTCCTTCATTAGCAAAAACCTTAACCTTCATCAATAAATTAATGAAAAACAAGATTCATGCAACGAAAGTCGATACGGCAAGTCTCGTTTGTTGCCCTGCATGAGAGCGACTTGAGGAAATGTTGTTGCAGTGGCAAACCCTATCCTTCCAGTTAACGAAAACAAGCAACATGCTGACAATGTTAGCTATCACCACGGTGTCTTCCATCATTATTTGCGCATTTTCATACACGGAAAGCAATCTCATGGAAACTATTATCAGAACATCGCTAATTACGCAAAAAATAGTCACGCAAATTGCTCTGTATATAACGGGCTTGAGATTGACACGCATTCGCTTTGACTGCATTTTCATGGTATGCTTCAAGAGAGGGCATATAAACAAGTAAAGCAGGCTTCCGTGAAACACGATCGAAATAGACGCAGTTACAATGAGGTACGTTAGACCCAGGTGTGTGTCCGATGCGAAGTGGCATCCCATGTCTGACACCACCGTTTGTCTGGCAAGGATAAACAGCACAGGCACGACAATCGCTGTAACCCAAATTAAAACAAAAGTCAGCATGCTTAAAAATTTGTTTAGGCTTGTTTTGAGGTGACTTGTTCCGCCTTGCATTAGCAGTGATCGCTGGCGCAGCCACAGCAGGAGGTAGATGGGCACAAGTGTCCAAGTCGTGAGCACGAAGTTTATGTTTTTCGTATATTCACACAAGTGCAATCCTGTCGAGAAAATGTGCACTACCTCGAAGCAAAGTTTTTCACAAAACATGACTGTTCCAGTGCTTGTACAGGCGATTGAACACATTCGCAGTCTAGCAGCTTCTTTGCTTTTACTTTCAGCTGTCATTCTGCGCTTACTGAATGAAACTTTCTTTCGGCAATAAGAAGCCGAGCTGTGCTTGGTGGGGACCAGCTCAATTATCTGTCCGCGTCTGCGTTTTTGACGAATTACCCATTCATAAGTGATAAGAGAAACACTGAGGTAAATTGCGATCAAACAATACGCAAACAGAGTACCTAACCGCCAGAAAGAATAGCTGTGGAACTGGTGGTAGCTCGGATCCATTTTGTGTGCATCTTTATCCGAATGCAAGCTTTGGTTAAACTCCATGTGTTCAGCATAGGATGTGTTTCAGATTAATGATCAGTCAGCTTCGGGGAAGTTTTCAACCAAACTCACTTGAATTTATTTAACGAAATGTCGACACCTGTTAAAATCACAAAACAGTCTATAGAACACTGCAAAAATATTTGAACAAAATGCAGTAGATTTGAATTTCAAAAGCTCTGTAAACATCCATTATACTGATGCAGATTTTGCAGAGATCAAGTTAATGACTTACGTTTATGTTTGAACTTATGAACTTATTTCATATCCAAAATTTCTATGTCTTACAGGGGTGGGGAGCCTGCTGACTGCGGGCCAAATTCGGCTCGCTTAAGCATTTAATATGACCGGCATCAGAATTTTCGTTACCCAAGATAGAACGCAACATTGCGTCAAAACTAAACTCCGTGATGAGCAGATATTTATACAGCAAGTCAAAAGAAGTTTCTCTCGCTCTTCATAATTTTCTATTCTTATTTTCCTCAAAGAAGACTAGAGTAAAATTCTAAGAAAAAATTAATGATTATTGCGCCCGTCAACGATATTCCACACATGTGGCCCGTGACAGTAAGTAGGTTCCCTACTCCTGGAATAGAATAATGAAATGTTTAAAAATGTTTCCGACTATTTGGCGAAATCATCCAAAATATGATTCATGATCTGCTCTTTATCATTGACGAAGCTGTTGAGGAAGTTGTGCCATGTAGACTTCAGATACAAAAACCCGCTTCCAAGTTCACATTTATTTAAAATCGAAAAAGGCAGTTATTTTTCATCTATTTTGTCTCAAAATCAAAATAAAATTGTTTAAAGTGCTAAACTATTTCTGTTATACACGATTAGTATTCGCAGATGCGACTCTGCCTTCAGTCGCACTGATGAGCCCGCAAGGGCGAAACCGCCGTCTGGAGATTGAATACATGCTCCATACCTCAGAGACAAGAGGATGAACATTTAATAAAAGCTGATGAATATTTGGTTGACTTTGCTGTTTTGATTTGCTATCATTCTGTGTATTCTTGTATTAATAACAGATATTGCCTCAACTTGCCCACTAAAAAGATTGTTTGTATTGGAGTTTATTAGTCTTGCACATGAATCACAAAAGCTTAACTTTTGCACTACCAAATAACGTCATGAACTTCATGCTGTCATCAGCGCAAGAGAATGTGGCCTCTGGACATGTTGCCACCGATCAGAACTTTCTGCTTTGATCAAATCACTGATTACCAGAATTAAAACAACCAAGATTCCAAGGAAGCATAATGGAAGAGAGCCTTTTTCTGAAAACAGGGCATAAAATCTACATTACAAGTGTTTTTGCTCGTCCTTATGCGTATCTGAGAGTTCGTAGGTTTACCGTTCGCGCGCTGCGTCAGCGTCACAAAGTATTGAATAAAGCGCAAAGTGCGGCCACAAAGCTTCTGCTGCAGTTTCCTCCAGTCGCGAGTCTTCGAAACAACATCGTGAAATGTACTGATTGCGTTACAGCTTTGCATTACCCAAAGAACAAAGGTTTGGCCAACTCGACTAATTTCATTAGATATTGTGACCTTGCGTCAAAAAAGTACGAAAAAGAAAATTGGTCGACTTTTTCTTGCGTAAGCCACTTTTTATTGCGTAAGCGCTGAGAATGGCATGCGGCCCTTAAACAGTCTTCTTGGCGATTCACTTAGTGGCCGTGGGTCGAACACACAATATTCCAAACAAGAGGCTCCCACTCTACCACTGAGCTAAAAATAAAAAAATTGCTCGATAGAATCGCTTGTTTGTCACCTTTGCGGAGACCAGTTACTTGAATAAAGATATGTGCAGATTTGAGTCATAGCAAAAAGAAAAAAGCAGAGCCCAGTCCGTTGATTCTTCAAAAGCTTCCAGCAAACCCAGAGCTTTTAACTGATGTTCATTCTTGGCACTCATAATAAATTTGCAACATTATGACTATGGGTAGATGAAGCCCTACTACTGCTCCAAACTGAATTGCCATCAGATGTGAAATTCACACAAGCATTCATACGTGTTTGTCTGCTTGAGTTTTACTGTCAAGTCACAGAGGGAAGTATCCTACGTTCATTGTCATGCGTCGAATAATGCTTCTATAGTTTCTTCAACATGAGTGCGTGAAGCACTTTTCAGCAAAATGATCAGAATCAAAATGAAGTTCGCAATCCGAATGACTAACCTATTATCTTGACCCACTTCTGCCACTGTTTCACGATAACCCTTGTTTCCCCAAGCTTGTTGAAAGTAGAGACTAAATTCAAGTGTCTCTGTAAACTGTTTTGTTTGCAATTTTCTGTGTTCTTGCGTTTGCTGTTTTTTCTGATTGTTCTTAAATTTTATTCAAACACATTTTTGCTCTTTCAATTTAACATTTTTACCATTTCGCTAACAATTTAGGCTTAGAATTTGGTTCCAACGCCAAAAAAGGTGGAGAACCACTCGTCTAGGCCATGGTTAAACTGCGCACGACATTATGCAAATTACAAGCCCGATTCTCTCTGTAGCTACTTGGTGACCACCAGTTTTCGTCCAGCAGCAGGACGTTTTTTAGTGCTTGTGGGCAAGCAACAAATTTCTGCTTCTGACTGACAACCCTCTCTTGTGAGCGGATAACCTTGGTTTCTGCCATGAAACGACTTATTGTATCAAGAAAACAAATTCAAGCATGCAGTTGTCTTACTTGCTTTCGATAAAACAACCATCTCTTTATTCTTAGCAAAATTAAAATATTTACTGACAATATCCGCTTGCATTTCTGCAATACAACATACGTTGAGCTAGTTTTCCCCAATCACCTTTTGAAGTTAGTAACTATGTCTATAAACAGAAAGTTAAATGTTCATGACACTGTGATTCAAATGGCATGGTAAGGGATTGTTACTACGATTCGTTACTGATTTACTATAAAACACCAGTTCCCGAGTTTTGGATGCGCTCTTACATAAACAATCGATATTTGGACCCACTACTTAATTCCAAATTAAAAAACAGTGTATCACAAAGGAAACAGTATGCAACGCAGGTAATTTCCTAAAGGATTTATACAATTTACACGTGATAAAGATATTAATTACACCAGTGAATGCAAACAAACTAAAAAAGTTCATTACAAAAATTTTATGACTGTTATACATGGATTTATGAAATCCATTACTGCCACTAAACATAGGCTTTTATGACTTACGAGTGTCTACAAACCTTCAAGAAGCGGTGCCTCCATTTAAGGTTGGCAACTGCTGTATTTTTAAAACGAGTGGCAATGAGCATACAGTTGTTTCATCCTAGTTTGAGTGATTCATTTCATCAAATCCAATCCCCCAAAAACATATATCTGATATAACACTTAACGAAAGCAAACTATGTATGTCCTATTGCAAACAATTAAGCATCACGAATAGCTGAATATTTCTGAACATCAGGGCAAGGTACGTTCGTTGCACTTACGCGCAAGTCACATGTTTCTCGAGCATGTCTGCGATATTTTGCTCCTATCACGGGCCAGTCTATCAGAATGTGATATCAGGACGGAGGATGCAGCAGTATTGGAGAGGTTTTACGATGGCCATTTCTGCGAAGATGATACAGAGGAGGCAAGGTCTTCCCTATTGGTACCCAGAGCCGGATTAAAGGTTGGGGGCCCGGGGCAATTTTTACTGGAGGGCTCCTATGACGTAATTCATGACGCCATGGTTTGTAAAAGTTGTGTTATCGCTGATTAGCAAGATTTCCGTTTGCTTTTTGCGGTAGTCGAGAATGTGCTTACTCAAATTCACATACAGTTGGTTGCGAGAAGAGAAATTATGATATGAATACTAGAGTGTATTTTTACTAAGAAAAAATATTTCACAAACTGGAGAGTGACTCGGCAACAAACAATATTAACCCAAACCATAAGCAGAAACCAGAGATTACAAACAAAAACACCGCAAAAAGAACATGTCAATATGACCAGCCAGGCTGAGTGTGAACTTGTTTCCAAGCTAATGTCTTGATTGTCACCTTAATTTTCAGGTGCTCTGGTTAACGCCACTGCTTTAACGTTGCTGCCTGAAAGTTTTGCTAGATAAAGCGATTCAGTCACGCCGTTTTCTCGGGTCTAGTGTACAATTCGCCCTCCCCGACTTTTCGGGTGATGACGTCATCGATTGAAGTTGGTGGTTAGAGAAGGTCGCACACCAAAATTGGTGATGACATCACTACACGTCATGACATACAGCTTGTCAAAGTTGACGGCCTATACGTATCTGAGGGCATTCATTTCGGCTTGCTTATACGACGTACCACAGTTAACATCAGCGTGAAATATGCAGGCAAGCAGAACCTTTTTCAAATAAATCGTGAAATAATCATCTCCAGGATGTTTGTTCAATGGATCGTGGTTCTTGATTTTGAGCTGCAGATTGCTTATTCGGAAAACTGCCTAGCATAGGTGACCACGGATCCGGAGTCGATTCCAGCAGGATTCTGCGTTTGTTTTTGCAGCCGGATTCAAACATTTGTGAAAAACCGAACCCGGATCCGGAGTCAGTTTTATTTTTGGCAGTAACAGGAGTCTGCACTGTCTTTACAAACGTCATAGCTTCAGTACAAAATAAGCATTGCTGGATTGCGGTTGCATCGATGGTTGCTGCAGACTGAACAAGAGTCAGATTCTCAGATTTTTTAAATTTTGAACCCAGGTCCGGTTTCAAAAACTTTGGAACAGGAGCGGAGTCTGAAAATGTGCTTCCGGCCACCTCTGCTGCCTAGTTGGCTGCTCAGCTTGGTTTTCAGTTGGTCTGCCAAGTTTGTTGTGTCATTGCCTGATTAGCATGTTGTGTTACAAGCTGGATAACGATCGGTCAGATAGATAGCAAAAACTGTGATGTTTGATCTGCAGTTAGTCAGCCTCCTAGTGAAACTTCAATGCAATCTATTATAAAAGTTTGGCCCGGTGCAAACTTTTAAAGTCATCTTATCGAGTTGCTCTGTGGCTACTCTTTTAACGTGTGACTAAAACGTTTCTACCCGTGTTCTATCTCAGACAGGTAAGGCACCTAACTACGTCTCAGGGCGGAGCACCAGACGCAGGAGTCCCGTTACTAAGTTTCGCCAAATAAATGGTTGATTACAATATACGTAACAGTATACATGACGTTAGTACGCAACGGTGAGAGAATACGACGACAAATTGCAAGGCGGTAATGTGGGTGCAGTAGGGTGGAACCTCAAAAGAGAGCTTGACTCCTAAAAATTTCAAAGTGGTCTAAGGTGACGGCGGTTATGCAACTGGAGCTGTTACTTAAAATTCTTGGGTTTTCAAGTGTTCCCCAACTGTTCGTTTTAAAGCTGACCATTTTTTCTCATGTTGAATTAACTGTGTGTAAGTGCCGAAGAGCAGCATAGTTAGTCGTGAGTGGGGTGACTTCAGTGGTTAGTGTCCGTTGTGAGCTGACCTCCTTTGAATATCGAAGCATTGTCGCAGGCTTGTCAACTCGGTCTATCCCAACTGAACTCAAGCACGAGTATATTCGACTGACTGCTCCTCCGCCGAAGATCCCCTTATATACCGTCGCTTGAAGGTAAAAACCTTTTGGGGTTCTTGAACATTGCGTCATGCCGACTGCATTACCTCATGACCGCGTGCACCTTACTTTGTCGCTTTATAAAATCACGCAGCATGACGTGCTACTGTCGTTGGTCAAAGTCGTGTCTACTGCCAAGGGTGACCTTGGTTTGTCGAGTTCATGTGAGAGGTTACCTGGGTGGAAAATCCACAGTAACCTATGCATGGACACATTAAACTCGTTGTTATTTTTTTAGAAGGTTGTTCGGGCCACGCGAGTTTATTCGGGCGCAGTCCTGCAGTTACTGAGGTTCGTTGTAGGTCGTGCTTACGCCGCCTAGCGTCTGCTGCTCCTTGTGTCGGCACGGGGCAGTCGTCAGCATTAACGTCGGTGGCTGCTGGACTGCTCGCATCGATGGTGGCTTGATTCAACAAAGTGTGTTCGAGAATAGCTAAGCTCGTTAGGTTTTCGAATTTTAGATGAGGTAAACAGTCTCGAGGGTCATCGTGTGGTATGGCATGTAAATAATCGAGCCAGGCTTTGTTAACGTCTTTGCGGATGCCGGCGTACGTTTTTTCTTGTGGCACTATTCTAATTCGTATGCAATAACTCAAGAAACGTATCCCAGTGGATTTAATTATCCAGCTCATTATTGTTAATAATTGTTCATATGGTTGTTGGGAACATAGCGGCAATTGCCACGGTCTACATGCCTCATATGGCTGGATCAAGGTTTTTAGTTCCTTGAGTGTTTTCTGCGCATCGCTGAAACCGTTAACGTCTAACGGCATCTTGGCGTACCATTATTATGTAAGACAGATTGTATCTGAAAAACAAGGAAATAGTGAAATAGTAGCATCTACGACAGACGTGACTACATTGAACACGGATTATATAATACAACATAATTAGAGCAGTCGATCTTTTTGAAGATTTCGTGTGATCACGGCTTGGAAGTTGATTTTGGTTGTTGAGTGATTACGGACAAATCATGTTGGAGAAACCTCCCAGGTTGACTCCAACACTATCATACAATGCAGTTCCTATTGCCTTGCAGCTGGCAAGCGTAATCTCCGCGTGCTGGGGCTTTGTTTTGCAATTGTCAGTCTACTTTTAACACGCCCTGCATCTTCGCTTTGCAGCTTGTAAGTGGTTAGACTGGGTATTGTGCACTTCTTTCCCAGCTTTTCTGTATAGCTGGTCAATGTAGGTATTGTGTAATTTACCCCCAATTTTCTCTGCAGCAGTTCTGTCTGACCAGCTTACAAATCCCCATCAAGTCTTGGAATGTAATTTTTGACAAAAACCAGCGTAGATTTTGTCCGTCAGCATTACCCTAAACCTTCTTATTTTCTTTGGAATGCCACCCAAGTCAAGCTTAGTCATATGTGTGAAAAATAAACATCAATGCTGTTCGTTCCCATTCTGCTATTGCTTTTATTTAAAAGCACACATGATGATCTTCAAAAGTTCACCGCTTCCATGCTGCCTAATAGATAGCAATCATCAAAACTGCTATAATCGAAGCAAATCATGGTTCAAAACCATCCAAGTTTTGAAGTACCACAAAGGTTAAAGTTAAACGATTCAAAGACACATCGTAAACAAATGTATATATTTATTACATATTTTGCAAATTAGCCACTCAAACAAATGCTTCCTTTGCATAAGCTACACATGCCGGCCTCGCCTCTTCCTCTTGCTGTTCAACTAGACTTGTCTCTACACGGCTGGCAGTTGTTGGTGCTTGCCAACAGTACAGCGGAATCACACTTTGTATTCCATATTTTCAGCAATAGCCTTAACTAAATCGTGAAAGCAATGATCCTTATCGCGCTAATGGCGCCACATCCACTCATTCGTAACCCTGCTCAGCATAACAGCGTAGTATACTCACCCCGGAGCTTGTTTTTTGTTGATTTCATATTGCCTACTTAAAAAATGTTACAAACCTGTGTTTTCATGACTTTTCCTGATTCTTAGTGACACGTGGAATGGTGTCAGAGATATTTTACAAAAATATCCCTGAAACCCCAGATCCGTCGCCAGGATTTCGCAGCAGGGGGGCGGGCAAAAGTCACAAGGGTGAGTCACATTTTTTAAATACAATGTTGGATGTATGCAGCAACCGCTACGAAGAAAGTCGCTTGCGACATGTAAATTTTATTCACATTTAACTCGATCCAGAAATTTATACAGATATGAAGGCCGAACCGGCCGAGCACTGTCATTTGCTCTTGCAGCTTGGACAAGGGAAGAGACAAAAAATTGCAGTTTTTGCAAATCGTTAAAACTGCCATCTCCTTGTACATTGTCCTCGCGTTTCACTATTGACCCTCGTCTCCTCTTTCATGTTGCACGAGCTACAGCATACCAGGCGGTTCGTTATACAGCAGAAATAATGAAAATAGACGATGAAACATGGTAGTTGAAGCACAAAAGCAGTTATAATGTCATCCTATAAACCTCTAGGTTTAGAACAAATTTCGTCAAAGAATGGTTTGGACTAATTTCCGGAATCAACATAGCTCTGTTATACATAAATTCTTTCAGAATACCCAGGGCCGGATTTAGCTGATACAATGCCGCAAGGGCTAGGCTCAGGGGCGCAGCCAGGCTTTTTCTAAGGGGGGGGGGCTGAAGTTATGGAAGCAAA
>JGI24021J15306_10003214_pt1 | contig 18300 bp, 11 predicted proteins | sample Ectturendosymbi1_FD_15306 | JGI IMG/M metagenome (IMG submission 15306)
GAAACGTTTGCAAGATGTCAGTTGTATCGTTTGCTTTGGCCGTAGTATTTATTATAAGGCTATTTAGCACTTCCGCTTTTCGTGTACAAAAATGTTTAATAACAAATCATATTTTATGGCAAGGCGATATAGTATGTATTTTCACATAAAATTTTCATATTTTTGAGTTTATTTTTGAATTATGGGATTATGTTTTTGCAGTGTCCTTCTGGACTGACTGGTCCAGGAAGTACGTGTGGCTACGATGGTGACGCGGACGGTCAGCCTGACTTGTTCATTTCTTGTGGAGACTGGAGAGCATGCGCTGAAGATAATTGCATCGGACTCCCGAACAGTGGTCAGGAGGACACTGACGGGGACAGACAGGGAGACGCCTGCGATACTGACGACGATAACGATTTTGTTCTTGATGAATTTGTAATTACGAATTTCTTTGTTTTCAATACCTACATTGTTTTGAATTGATTCTATTTGAATCAGAGCTGATTCTGCTTACNTCTGTAGGCGAAATTCATGCTTTGTGAAATCTTAGTGTTGGATTTTTAACTGTGAAAGGATTCATTTCGATATACAGTGATTGTTTTCAACACATGAGATAGCAGGATGTTTATTTTTATNTGTCAAATGTCATTGAGCATTTATGATAATCAGCAGGATTTTAGTTGCTCAAATAGTTAATTTCATGTAAAACAGACAATTTTTGAGGTTTTTCTTTTCTTGTTTGAAAAACACCGCAAGTTTTAATAAAAATACTTTAACAAACCTTGAAAAGTCAAGATGTGCAGAGTACAATACCTTGAAGTTACAAAATGGAAAAAAATGAGTAATGTGTAAAAGCGGAAGAAATGAATGTCATGAAATTATATGTAATACCTGAACGCCAACCGAATCAAATATTTACAATCTTGGGGACTCGTGTTCGAAAAATTAATTAATTCTTTTTGCTAGTTTCTGGAAGAAAAAATCGAAATCGGTTGTTGCATCATAGTTTTGAGACTGCCATTATGGTGAAGAATGCTGGAATTGCATTATCCTTATCGTAACCAAAAGTATGAAGATTTATCCTTGGGCCTGTGGCACGGCTAGACTTTTCGTAACCATCAAATGTTTAATTACATTTTTGTAGGATAATTGCCCTCTCGTCCCCAACTACAACGAAAGCGGTGTCCAGCTTGACTCCGACAACGATGGCTTCGGAGATGCTTGCGATAGCTGTCCTTTTCTTACAGGACAGTACCCTGATAACGACGGAGATGGAATTGGTGATGCATGCGACGATGACGATGATAACGACGGTGAGACTATAACTTTAACACTGTAAAACTGATTACCTTCATAATATGTTGCACAGACATTTCTTGTGTGATCCTGTACTAAAAAGGTTCATTTGTTGTCTACAGATATTGCACTCTACTTTTTCTTTGGCCTCTTCTCACCCAAAACAAAATAAAAAACTCCTCGCATCGCTAATTTCTTTAATTCGCGATGCATGTTTGAAGTTTAGAGCCTTGCTTGTGGAAGTGACAGACTCTACCCAATACAATGCAATTCTAGAGTCTGAGTTTGATTATTATAATAATAGCTCCAGTTACTGCGTGCTTTATGTTTTTATTGTATTGTTTTACTTGCACTTGGGTGATCAACTACCAATCCAAAAGCTATTGCATTATCTTGCAATTCTATAATTTTACAAGAAAACGAAATTCTTTTCAAGCTATAAATTGGTATGGCCTTAAACAAAACTGCCAATGGCGCCTTTGCTCGGCAAAACATCTTCGCATCTGATGTCAAAGTTTGTTTCCCTTAAACTATAAGTTGTGTCATTCAGTTAATTTTTTTATGACTTTGTGCTAGTGTATTTATGTAATTTAAACTAATATGGTTATTACTTACCAGCAAGAACATGTAAAAAATTTCAAAACTACAGCTTGTTCAACGAATTCTTCCAATACTTTTCACCTGTTTATTCCCCTTTTCTGTACCGCTGTTTCATTCTTATTAAAAGCTTTCCGGTATTTATTATAATGTCTGGGGTAGCGTTTTGCAACATTGTACGTTAGGTCAGTGGTCTGGCCAACTTTACCACCTCGGTGAGGATTCAACATCTATTCCTCATCTCGGTTGTTTTTTTTGTCAAGTATCCTCACCCCCAGCTTACTAGGGTCAAAAAGCATCTTTTCAACCTCTAAAGGTAAACGTCATGTTTCATTGTGATATGCGCTGAAGTACCATTAAAGCGCAATGCTGTCGAAAGAAGCCTCCACGATGACAGCTCAAAATTTTAAGATTGGTGAATTAGAATCAATAATTAATCTATCGACACGCAATACCTAGGTTTTCACTAGTTTCTTCACAAGCAGAACCTGTTCCACTACTAATTCCACAACACTAACATGGTCATTTTGCAATTTGTGATAAAAAAGTTTGTTTTAAAACAAGCAGTATACGAATAAGTATTAAGTATTGTGCTATTTTTAACCACCTTTAAGTGATTATATCACTGTAGTAAATGCACACTGCAGGTGTTGAGGATATTGCTGACTTGTGTCCATTCGATGCAAATGTTACAACTGGGCCTGACCAAGATAGTGATGGAGTCGGAGACATTTGTGACAACTGTCCAACTGTTTCTAACCCAGATCAAAATGACAGAGACCAAAACAATGCCGGCGATGCATGTGATAATGGTGTTGACAGGTTTGTTTACTTTTTACATTAAAAGTTTGCAACCATCAACTTACTTCAAAAGTTTACCCTTCGTTGATTTTAAAAAATTTGTTTTCTAAGATCAATTTTATTGCCACTACTAAATTCGTTTATAGAGACGGAGATGGAGTTATAGATGCATTAGACAATTGTGAGAAGTTTCCCAATCCCAGTCAGTCTGATTATAACAACAATGGCATTGGTGATTTGTGCGACCCGGATATTGACAGCGATGGAGTTACAAATGACTTGGATTACTGTCCCTATTTCGCGAACAGCAGTGCTACAAACGGTTGGTAATAGAGTACATGATAGTTCAATCATCAGTTTTTCAAGTGCATAGCTTTTTGGTCAGGGCCGGAGCAAGCCGTCCCCGCGCCCTAAGCAAGTTTCAATTTCAGAGCCCCTTCATAACGACCTTTTCGCAAAATCACCTGCTGACGGTACTTTTAAACGTAGACATATAAAAGTTTAAACATGAATTGCCGGTGCGACCAAGACAAAGTCAATTCCAGGACCCATCCCCATGAAAAGACCATTTTCCATTGCACATATGGCGTAGATATTACACCACCAAGTTGGTTATGGTGGGTGCCAGCTTGAATCTTTTTGGTTAAAATCGGTGGTGCGTCCTATATTCAAATTATCATTGGTTAACTGGGTTATTAACGCCAAAAATGCTGGCGTTTCGACAGCGGTTCTAACCCTATGCTGGATGGCTGAAACATGATTCAGTGAAGGCTTAGACATGAAGGTACTCTGGCAAAGCGGCGGACAAGGAAAATTAAGAAATGAAGATATCATGAGAGGTCACCTTAAAATTGTGAAAGTGAACTTGAGAAAGTGTCGCCTGGAGGGCATGCCTTGCTGGCCCTGACAGCACGTTATTGATAGACTTATAAGAACCCTAGGCAAGATACATTAAAGCATCCACCCCTCCTATACAAATATCCTTACTCTACATATCACCACATTATATATTACGGAAATAAGAAGGACGTTTTTGTACATTATAAAAGTTGATTGGATGAATGATATATGAAATTGAAGTTAATAACAATGCTGACCCCTATGCAGAAAACCTGAAAAACTGCGTGAACGTTTTTCCATTCACTCCCATCATGTTCACTCACTTTTACTTGGTGGACGTTCGTCACTTTCAGAACCACAGAGTTGTATGTTTCATGGCTCTTTATGGAGCCCACTTTAGTATAGCGCCCTAGGGAGCCACCTAGTTCGACTAATGTAGCGCCTGCACTGTTTTTTATCGTAAATCACAATTCATCAAATTTTCAGTTTTGTGCAAGCAGCTCGTTTTTGCGATGTAACTTCCATATTATCTCACAGTAAGTAAATTCTTTAAGATTTTGAATGCCAAGAAGACTACGATAATGACGGCGTAGCAGATATCTTGGACACTTGCTACAGCGATCCCAGTATTTGGTTTACGTCGATGATTCCTATGACTGAAGTGCAATTTCAAACAAATTCATCACAGTTCGCGTGGAAAATAAGTCATCAGGTGAGCAGGGCAGCCGAAACAAGAAATGTTTTACACACGAAGGGAGCAGCTGAGCAAGAATATTTTAATGAGGAATGCGACTAATGAATATACTTACGCAGTCATGCGCTATCTCAGAAGAGCACCGAATTTATCTTTAAAGTCGTGTTTTCGAAATATCTCATGGATGTTTATGTTGGAGTGGTTTAGGGCTTCTAAATTAAACACGAACGCGTTATCACAACATGGGATCATGTTATCACAATAACTCAAAGGGACACTTTTGAAAAGTCAACAAACGTATAAATTAGGGCAGTTTCAACGTATTGCAAAACGTGACATGCCTTCCGTGCTAGTGTTTTTGCTCTTTATAAATTTACTGCACCATTTTAGGGTCGAGCTGCAAAGAAGCAATCTGCTGCTCTTGTGCCATCAATTTTGATTGGCCCGATCAGGTACGGTCCCATGAATTTGACAGGAAGTATCTTTGTAAACGGAGAAGTTAACTTCAATGGTTATGTTGGATTTATTTTTGGATACCAGTCAAACCGAAGGTTTTATGCAGTTCTCTGGAGGAACGATCACAGAAATGGCGGTCATGATTTTACGCACACAGGGCAGAAAGGTCTTCAAATAAAAGTGGGTGAATTTATTATTTAATAAAATGTTTTCAGAGCTTGATGCTTCAAAGCAAAATTAGCGGATTTTTCGTTTAGGCATAAATAACTCGGCTTGGATTAACAGGTCGTCCATTCTTCAACTGGTCCGGGAATGGATATGTCAAATGGTTTGTGGCATACCGAAGATATCTCTAATGAAGCTACTTTGCTTTATCATGATAAAAACCTGACTGGTTGGAACCACTCCACTGCCTACGGTTTTCGTCTTATTCACAGGTAAGATTGCATCTCTCATGTATTTGCAGTATTTTTTCAACGTTTTCTATTGGGTTGCAAGTCTTCTCTAAAATCAGCTGAAAGAGCTAAACTGACCACAAACTAAATAACTTTTAGTGAACATGGAACAGTGTCGGAATAGTGTTTACGTTAGACATAAAGTTGACATTGGAAATTAAAAAAAGCAACTCGAGCTGCGGTGATTGCTGCACAACAACAATTTAATTTAGGAGCATAAAAAATCTGCGATTTGAGATTTAGCCCAAAATAGATCGATTTGGTTCTGCTTAGTTCGGCGTTTCGCAGTAAAACTTACTAATTGCGACAAGTCCATTTGAATGGAACGTTCCGACAACGAATAGGCACAACATGTTTTCGACACCGATCACAGAATGAAGTGGACTCAATCTGAAATGTAGGGTTGGTAAACTTACTTCTGAAAATGTTTTCTTGAATTGTTTCAATGTGCATCGGGACGAACGAAAAAGCTACAGATCTTTTTCTACGTATTTATAACATTCCAACTTGTAAATTATGATTTTAAGTTGTTTTTAGATAGCTTATTGCCTTCCTACTACCATTGCTCAACATGTGGGACACCCGTTTTTTAGTTTTTTTCCAGTTATTCAGACTTTAACTGTTTTTTCGTTTTTTCTCACATTATGTTGTATACATCACGGCCAGGTTTTTGTCTTGTGGCATGATTTACTTGCACTGAGTACAGTAGCTTGTCACTAAATTCTGTTAATTTGTTTTCGGCTTTAGTACTGCTTTCTGTGTGTATGATTCGTGCCCAGTTGATCGTCTGTTATCAATTTCAAGTCGCCTGCGGTTTTATAAATTTTTCACCCTCTTGAAGTAAGGATGCTGCGTCCTACCGAAACGTTGCAAAAACTGTTTTAGTTTGCGAGAAGAGCTCTTTCGTTGATCATTTGTATACCTGATGTGTGTGTGGAGTCAAAGCAACATATAAGCCTACCTTTCACGCAGGTTTGCAACTATCTCTTCAATTCATCGCATTTTGCTGGTAGCTCAGCGAGCTCGATATTGTCATAGGTTTCACTCGTGTTCATGGCGGTTTTGGTAGTTGCAAACTTTGCCTGTTACACTACAAAAATACCTTTGAAACATGTTTACTGTTCATGATTGCTTTCACATGGGTGTTTCGCACAGTTGCCACCCTAACAATTAGTATTTAACGCGTTTGTTAACAACACACTTTTACATTGTTTCCAGGCCATCCCTCGGTTTAATCCAAGTGATTGTCACACACCATGATCGGGTTATTATTGACAGTGGACCGGTGTTTGACACAAGATACACAGGCGGAAAAATCGGAGTGACAGAGATGCAAGACGGCACCGTAATCTGGTCAAACGTAGAAGTAAAATGCGTTGAAAGGTACACTGTTAAAAATTTTAGCAAAGATAACGTAACTTTTCTGTTAAAATTAAGATCCTTTTTGTGTTCATATGAAAACAGAACATTTCCTTAAGTGCGATCCAGTTGTTGTCACTTTAAATGAAATAAACGCAAACTGACCAAAGTTTTTTCGTATTACTAAACAGACTAACACTTTTTAGAAATAATTAAGCATATTTCCTTTATTTTAAAAATCTACTTCAGAGGTTATGTTTGCCATTACTCTGTTGGTTTTACGAAGCCTTTAAAACTTTGCTTAAACATGGGTGAAAGTTGCTTGCTTAGGACATAGGCTACATTGAAATGAAACTAGAATGTCGAGGAAATTGCGCAGATTATTAGCCTCCATCACATGGCCAACTAGATGTGATGCATATACTGCAGACGAGGTGCAGGAAAAGTAACAAGGTCATAACCGAAAGAAAAGCATTGCTGTTCTTTTTGCTACTCAATGTTATTGTGTAGCATTTGCCACCAGGTTCCAAATCAAGCAGATAAAATCGTTCCTCTGGCGATTATTTTTTATTTAGCCGAAGTTTCGCCCACCTATTGAAGTTGGCCTCCTCAGGGCAATGTTTTAAACAACAGAGGTGTGTGGTTAAGAATCTGTATCAACAGAAAACGCAATGAGAGTCTGGTATGCGCTGAACGGTGAAGAGCAACAAAATGACCGACTATAAAATTCGGGTCTCTGCTTTGTTGTCATTCCAACGCTGTTCCCAACTAACATCTTTTTAAAAAGCGTGCTTTTGACTTTTTGTAAGTTGGACAAAATTTTTCGTTTATAAAATATTTTCGTTAATTTTATCAAATTTAAACACGATTTTTTAATAAGATATATTGCCGTTTGTCAAGTTCGTGCCTGACTAAGTCTGAAACGGTAGTTTTGTGTCAGATTATGGCTAATCCGATTATACCTCTGTTTGTGTGGTTCAAGGTAATGACGGGACATTGTTTGAACAGTTGATTGTATACAGTATCTGTAACAAACAAACGGAAAAATTCAAATAAATTAAAGAAAAAAAATTTTGCCACAAAGCCTTCAGATTTTTTCACAAAACTTGTCTAAGCATTCAACACTCAACAGACAGTATTCATCATGATCACAATGAAAACCAGCAAGAATTACAGTATACTGGTTTAATGCTTTAAAATTTTTTGATAAAATACAAAAACTGGTTGGGTCAGCATCTCGATACCAATAGTGGAAACTCTCCTGCCTCCTCATGGAAATGAGCATTGGAAACCTCTTCTATTACTATTAACTGGTTTGGAAACTGCAGAATTGCTATGTTTGTACAGACGTTTTCTATAATGCACCATCACGTTATGTTAACTTTTGATATTGAATTTCTTTACCATGCAGGAAAAACAAAGCAATGAGCTTCGATGGAATTGATGATCGAATTCTTCTGCCAACCACCAGGGACTTTCAAATAAAAGATGGTTTTACCGTAGATGCATGGATAAAAGTGAATAAGAACCTCTCTTCTGCACTGCCTATTGTGTGCACAACTGATGGAAGATCATTGTGTTTATTTGTTAATGGCAGGTGAAGTCAACCGAAGCGTCGAAATGACTAGATCTTATTATAACATAAAACTATTGCAAAAACTCAAAAATCCCTTTTCCAAAAACGCTTTTGGCGATCTTGTGAAAACAATAACTAAATCAAGAACAGTAGTTTTTGAGTTTTTGTTTGTCTGTTTAGCCCTATTTCATACTTACCACACAAACGTTTCGTTTCCTCTCTTGCAAAGTGCTTAGTACATGGTACTAATCCGAATGAAAAATAATCAGGGAAAGCAAAGTTAATCGATATCAGTCCAAAAAACACTTCACCAATTTTCGAAGTCGCCCAAATAAATTTTTAACCTACTCCAGCTTTTTGCGATGAAACTACAAAGCGTGATGCACTGCTTTAGGTTGCACATATCACGTTTGCGCTTCACAATTTATGCCAGCAACCCAGACACTAAGTTAATCGATTTACATATCTAAAGAACTTGTTTTTAACGTATTAATGAAAATATATTAACACGCTTTTTTAAAAAGTCAATGACTGTAAGCATTACTCAAAACAAAATAAAATGTTTTTAATTTCTGGCATGTGACTGGCCATTTCAAAAACAGCCAATCGGTTGAAATTGAAAAAGGTAGTGAAATTTGTGATAAGGCAATGTGTTGAGCTCCTCGTGTTTTCTTAAAACTCTTGGACATCAGCTCAGTAATTTACCAATTTGTTGGTCTTTCTAGATTTCCACTTGATTTACCAAAAAGAAACGTCTTTTGTTTCGTTGCATAAGTCATTGTGTGAAGTGAAGCATTTCTTGTTTTCTGTTTCATTTGCAGTGATTTGAGAACCTATTTTGGAAATGAGTCGAGTGTTTCCATCAGCAACGCGTTGAGTCTATTCGATTGGCATCACGTCACACTGCGTTACAATGCAGAGGCTTGTCAGTTAAGCCTGTTCGTTAATGGAACAAACGGCCGAAGATCCACTTTACAAGACATTCCAAATGTTGAATGGGTAAAATGTTTTAAATAATATTTTCTAAAAAATCAGTGTTTTCATTCTTCCAACGTTGATCTACCTATAACTTAGCCCAAAACTTTGAAAAAGATCTTTGATAGTAGTGTAAGAAACAGCAGACACTGCAATACATTAACTATTCGCAATAAACTACAAACATCCCACATGATTGCCTCTACAATTTAACTGCAGCTTGTTGGTATAAATGCATGCTAGATTCAAGTTGCAGCATTATCCAAATGATTTTAAAGTAACTGCAGCTTTTTTTACACGCTGTTCAGGCAAAAAATCCAAAGACCATAGCGATTGGCTGGAACGGCAAGAGAAGTTTCTACCAAGGGCTTATTGATGACGTTCGTATATACAAGAGATCAATCACCGATGCACAGATTGATGAATATTTTGTGCAGCCATATTTACTTCGTCAGATTCGCCAACGGATGCTAACTGGTATGAAGCCAACATGTGCACTTGTATACTGTAGATTTTAAATCATTTAATTTGTAAAGGGCGAAAAAAGGGAGATGTTCTTTAGCAAGTTGGAACGGTTTGTTGCACTCTAGTTGCCGACAGATTTGTCTGTGGTATCAGTATGTACTTTTTTGCGGAACGATTATATTTATACGAAGAACAAAACTGTTTGTCTTAGAGGGTCAAGACACTGTAAAAGTGAGCTAGGTTTGTTAAATCTTAGAACTTTTTCGTTGCTGAAAAATACAAAAGTTAAGCTTTTATTTTCAATTGACATCCATGCAACTCACTATGCAGGGTTATTACTTTTTATAGCAAACTTAATAAACGCAGTGGGTAAAGCTTTGGCATACTGTATCATATTCTCCTCACATGAGACAAGGCTGAATAGCAGCACACTTATATGTGCTGTGCAAAGGAACATAAATCTGTACCCAAGCAATGCATAGGTTTGAAAACACTATTAGAACACTTGCTTAATGTTGAATGCAGGTGAAACCTGGAAGAATGCGTGTTTATAGGTTATTACTAACTCACTCTCACACCAACTGATAACCTGTTACTTACCATGTAGCTTTTGGAAAAGATTTCTGTGAATAAAGAATTATTTGCAAATTCGACAGGACACTACGACATGCAAACTGGAGAATTACGTCCGACATCTCTGACAGACGGCAGTGACTTTAAAAACCACGGTTCGTTGTTTGGTCAGCCGATCCCAGTCGATAGTATGTCTGATGTAGCAAAGCACGAACATCGTTTTTAATCCAAAGTCGTTTTTTAAAGAACACTTTTTATTGTTTGGAAATCATACAGTATTGTGTAATGACAAAAACGTCAGAGGACTAGCACTGCTTACATTCTTTATAATGGTTTCTTTGTGAATAAGTTTGTTTTATGTTGGTAGCCTGTTTCCATCATTAGCTGTGTTATTGCGTAACTCGCCATTTACACAAAACATGCGTTAAACATTTATATAAGGCACTGATGGATTTTGCTTTTAATTGAGTAAAATTTTTTAAATCAAACGTTTCTCAGTTGTTGCAAAGATATTAGGTTTGTTTGTAAAGTGTACCGAACTGCACTGCATCAAAGCATATTGAGTATAATCTTTTCAGTGCAATGAACTTATGAATTTAACTTTAATTTCTTGTACGGTTCACCAACACTTTTCGTGTTAAAATTTACCTGGGAAAACCAACCGAATTTTATTTTTTGTTTTAAAGTTGAACTATGTTGATATTATTCTTATGTAAATCCGACTGTCCATTTTCCATGTTCGCACAAAACTAAAACGCACCATAAAATGTTTGGTGCCACTTTTTGATTCTACCAACTGGATACATGCGTAGATACTTTTATCAAATATCAGTTTTTGTACTATTTTTTGCCTACCTGATACTGAATGAAATAATAGTCACCAACGGCAACTAGCTTTAAATCTATTTATCACTCGTCAAACATTTAAGTTGTTTATCGCAGTACCATTTCCATGATATACAAAGAAGTCAAAAATAGTTTGTCATCTGTGTTCACTGTGTGCTATGCGAAACAAATATAGCCATGTAACTAAGCTCACAATTTTGTGTTTTGCTGTTCCATTCGCTTTTTTTGCTTTAAGCTTTTCTTGCTGTAAAAGCATTCTGAAAAGAACATGCGCTATCTTTTTGCTCGTACTAACTTTTATATCACACATGTTGAATAAACTAGATTAGTTGCAAGGGGTGTGCTTGGTTAAATTGCAATATTTTAGGTTGACTTCTATTTTCAAGTAAAAAGTCGGAGATGTGCTTGGCAGCCACGCCGTACGAGAGGGCGATCCCCCAGTATTTTCCTCCGGCCTGTTAAAAGTTGCCAGATTAAATTTAAATTCTGGGCTGTTTGGTATGTGCAGATGATAAAGAAGAATATTATTTGATAAGGTTGTCATCAGTGGCGTAATTAGCATCACAAACATGCAAAGTAAATGATTTCAAAGGTTACCAAACCTTCCCAGTGGCCCTCACAAACGCTACTGATTGCCATTGACTGAGACTCATTGATCCAGCCAGATGTGCTATTTTCCCTCCTAATTTGGCTATTTTTTTATTTAGTTGTCGGGCAAATTTGCTTTCGGTGGATAGCGGAGTTTTGGCTATCATTGCAAACTTTTGGACGGAGAAATTGGCGAATTTGTATGAGATTTAAGCCAGTGTTTCGTTTGTAAACAAACTGTACAGATCCACGTAGTACAGTACATCACTGCAAAACTCATTTTTCGCCCATTGTGCAAGGTTTTTGTTACCAATATAAACTGTTTCAGTCCAGGGGAATTCTTGTATTTAGTTAGACTCCAGTGATCAGTTCGTCACGTGACAGACCAATGTGGACTAGAGGTGGCCGGAGTCACGTTTTCAGACTCCGACTCCGCTCCTGTTCAAAAATATTTGAATCCGGATCCGAGTACGGATCTTAAAAGTTTTCAAATTTGAGAATCCGACTAATGTTCAGACTCCGGCTAGTATCATCGATCCAACCGAAACTCACGTAGACTCCTGCTACTGCCGTAATTGAAAAGTGACTCCGGACCCGGGTCTGATTTTTCACAAAATTTTGACTCTGGGTCCGGATCCGGGTCCGACAGAAAAACCCAGAATCCTGCCGGAGTCGACCCCGGCACTCCGGATCCATGGCCACCTCTGATGTGGACGCGTGGTTGACTGCATGAATCTCCCCACTCTGAGAGAGTATATTTTGTGGAAATTTGTAAGATGTTTTAAGTGCTTATGAGTTTGTTGCAAAGAACATGTTCANTAGATGTTATTAGTTGTACAGTATTATTTTTTAAGTTTATAGTAGCAATAGAAGCGCGCCCAATAAANAATGTAAAACAGAAAAAAAATTTGTGAGAATCTTTAGCTATATTAGCTCTTTATCTATCTCATATTTACATGTGTCTGTTGCCACTACCTGTGTATGTTGGTAAATAGTTTTGCATTAGATCGCATTGTCCGTAATTGCGTCAGAGAGTTAACATTTTAATGTTCAACTTCCTGTAGCAATCAGGTTTCTATCCAAAATGGCCACAGACCCAGGGAGGCTAAGGTGCGATTGTCTCTCCAAAATGTTTGACTGCAATTGTTGAACCGCTGAACAACAAAGTAGTCGTCAAGGCGTAAAGGCAATTATTTATTCCAGCAGATAATTCTCTCTCAAGCTCAATTATTTTTCTGGTTATGTGCCTGTCCAAATCACAAGCAAGAGTCCCTCATGAGAAGTAGGTAACCTTACATTTCAGACTGCAGACTATAGCGGCTCATGCGCTATAGTGCTCGTTGCAAGCGTGACTTAAATATTGTCAGAAAGATGCAACTTGGGTGAAAAGTAGACAAGACAAACGCTAAAACAAAGGTGACTTGAAGTCGTAAAAGTATTCTATTTGTAATAAAACACCGCATTTCATTTCAAGGGAAACAACATCATTAAATATGAGGCGAAGCAACAATTCCTAAGATGGTAGGATTTGACCGTTTGAATTGGAGTTTCTAAAGCTTGTCAAAAGTGCTGTTGCTGACAGAAACCAGAAGTGAACAGAAACATGACTTGCGTGAATGGAGGTTAACTGTGTGTATAAAACTATAAGATAATCGAAAATTCTATATGTTGTGTTCGGACTNCTGCTACGGTTTGTTTTAAATAACGGATTTACATTTGAACTTATGAGCCACGCGTTCATTTGGAGCCGTTGAAAGGTTTATGAGTTTGCATACTTAGTGCAAATCGAACTCTAATTGTTAAGAACATTTTATACCAGCCACGGGGTCCGGGGTCACAGAGAGAATATTGTGCCGCCTTGAAAATTTTCTCTCGGGGACCGTATTGACAACAACTACCATTAAGCAATACAGTAGGTGTCAGAGTTACCCACTTTGAAATCAGAATAATATGTTTCGCTCTACTAACATTTTTCAATACCCTGGAACGACGAGGGCAGTGATATATAAAAGCAGAAACAAATAAACTTATTTTGAAACCCAAAGTAACAAAATTGACTACATGGTGAATCACATGTTCATTTTATTTCATTTTGAAAATGCGTTTCGAGCACAACCTTTTGATCTTAGTATGGTTTGGTTTTAAGGTTTTTAAGTGAGTACATGCTATGTAACCAAACTGAGCATAAATAAAAGAATAGTTATATATGATTTGGAAATTGACTACAATAGCAGTTTTCTTGCGTAGGAATTGATCAAACTTTATAGTCATGTTTCATGTACTGTACTTTCAAATGGACTCTAATCAAAGTGGTAAGGGAGCAAAATCATCTAGGAGAACAAACATATACTGCCGAAATTTTTTCATTATTTGCCAAAAAATGTTTAAGTTAAAAATTTCAAATTCTTTTCCATTAATTTCCAGGAAATAACGGAACAAGACACATTGACATTGCAAAAACGTTAGTTGTTGGCAAAAGCGCAATTTTTTGTAAAATGTGAGGGGCCAGCTTAGTGTGAAACCAATATATTGCGAAACCTAAAGAGAAAAATGTTGGGGAACTGGCATATTATATCCCCGCTGTCTGAAAAAGTGGGGGGACGCATTCCCCGTGTTCCCCACCTAATTGCGCCCATGGTTGTTGGCATGGCACTGCTCGAAAAGTTACCAGTGTTTTTGCTCTTGTATCTGCACCGATGGCGTTAATTTTTGTTGCACAGAAAACCACACCTTTTTTCCCACTTGTTTCAACAATAACAATAACTTACCGCTGCCTAATTTGTCACCAGTAAGCACATATAACGTTCAAACATTTAACAAATTGTGAATATTCACAAACGAACAAAAGCATGAAATTAACATGAAGCTGGCTTATGTTGAACAATTTTTTTTCATATTCGTACAAGACGGCGAACAAAATCTAACATCTTTTTGTACGGTTCAAATGCTTTCGACTTTTGGAGACCAAGGTTTGCTTCAATCAAAACAGAAGCATCGAATATAAGATATCTATCCTGCTCCCTTTGTTTTATTCTATATTGCCACTGCAGAGAACAAAAATTTTGAAAATGACTCACTCCCTGAGTTCATTTTCACAGCACATTGTTCCAAAAAGAAAATCAAACTGCAATGCAGTCGTCTTACGATATGAATCGAAGACAGCCACTTGTCATCATGATGTCGGATTTGACATTTTGCTTTTTCCCGTGCAGCTTTTAATTGACTACATAAATCTCGACCAGTTATGATTCGTTCTTTGCTGAACCAGTTATGATTAGTTCTTAGTTCCGTTTTCCTCTGACACAACATTTAAGTCTTGATTTGCGCAGGATCCAATACCTGTGGTTTTATTCTGCGTGCTTCCACAACCCAATCCAATAAGACTGTAGGTTTAAAACAGGTTTTCGTGTTTTGCTCGGAGGATACATTTTATTATTTTGTTTATTTACATTTCAGTGCTTAAATATATTCCATATCCATATATGCTTGCCAAGATAGATATTGTCCAAAAGAGCAATGTATCACGTTTCCATCAAGTGTTTTGTACGAAACTGTTCCTTCTCCTCATTAACATCGATGCGAACAGCTGAGAGCTTCCTAGGCAACCTCCACTAGCATAAGTTTGGAGGTTACTTTGGGCTGAGTGCATAAATCGGAAAGAATACGTAGCTGACATCTGTGGAACTCCACAACCTTTTTCAAAAAATACACATTTTGATTTTTTGACATGTTCTTCACGAACAGCAAATACTTTCAAATGAGGCAAATTTCACATCTTGGCAGTTGATTTCCCCATTCAAGTGTTGAACAACGGATGACATGAAGTTATTTTAAGAATAATCTTGAACGACAATCTTCGGCCATTGCTTCATTTTCTCTCTGCACCAATAAACCAACACGTTTCTCCAAAAATGGTTGATTTTTCCTTTCACTGACACATTTCTAACAAATTTGGGCACAATACCACATCATTTTTTTATTTTACAAGGAATGTCCGATTATTAATCAACAAAAATACAAGGTGATGAATGAAATGCTTAAAATAGTTTTGGTTTGTTTCCAGACAGACATTTAGACGTTAAAAACGTTTCCCACCACGCAAAGTCATGTTATTAGAGACCCTCAAATTGGATTATGTGAATATTTTCAGTTTATTTCCCTTCACGACAATAGGGAAGGTGTTCCTATCGTAATTCGTTTCAACTTTTTGCTGCTGCAAAGAGTCTGTTGATCAAATTTTGAACAATGTTTAGGGAATTTTCGGTAAATAGGCATACCGGATTGAAGGACATGGACTTTATATAATCTATTTACATGTCAACTAAAACCACTAAAAGCGTTTGGGGTATAAAACGTATGAGTAAAAACACGGCTTAGGACTTTCATTGGCAATATGGTTTCTCTTGGGTTTGGCCGTTTATCATACACTTTAAAACTTGTTTAAACAGAAATGTTCCGAGGTTCTTGTATATTTGATCAAGATTTTAAACTTCTGATAATTGTGTTATTGCTGCTCAAACTATGGTTGCGTATAAAACTTTCTAACAAGTCTGTGTAGGAATTTTTGCTAGCAAATTTCCAACACTTTAGCGTAACTATTTTATATACGATCATTTCAGTAAACACAAGTACAATTTGCCACAAAAAGTTATTGCAGGCAAACAGAGATTTACGAATTTACGAAAGGTAAGTAAAAATCGTCATCGAAAGTAATTGGGTTCCACACGAAAAAAGCCAACAAAAGTTTTATTGAAAAACCGAAAGCTTACAATTTCTTCTGCCTGGCAATTTGCCTTTTTTCTTCTGCTCTTCGTTTCTTCGATAAACAACAAATCTTAGTTACCACCAAAATCCCAAGGAACGCAGTGACAACGACGCAGCAAGTGACAATAACAATCCAAACAAAAATCCAAGGCAGATTTATCCGCGGAGTTGAGTTCCCTAGCATTTAAAGGCAGACACAATCACCACCGTTACAGACAATACTTTACGGAATGCAAACAGTAGCTGTGTGACGTCTGTATTCTTTAATAATTAAGTTTATGACTGCTGGAATATGCATGCTTTTGCAATGCCTTCATCAGATTGGTGGTTGTCAGTTCATCGGCGAATTGTTGATTGTAGCTTCAATAGCTTTAAACGACTCAGCTATAACTTGAAAAGGCGAAATGCAGGATTTGCAGTATTCAGCGGATGGTACATTGGTCATCAGCATGTATTCTAGCTATAACACAAAAAAGCGTTCGAAGAAGCGTCATTGTCAGACCAACTTCAACGTGTCTGCATGTTTAAAGTGGGTGAAGTAGACATCTTCAGCTGTAACATTTTCCTTGGAATGGGAATTACAATCAAAGTTAAACCAACCACATATTCCGATTTTTCGCAAAATTTCTTCCCTATATTTCTCCTTACATGCCTATAAAATGGTTCTAAAGTTTGACATTAGGTAGCATAATTTGAGGGTATTCTAAAACGCCATTGAAGCGTTGCGTGATGGACAACTTCTGAGAATTAAAGCTTTTTTCAAGAAACTAAAATAGTTTAATCAGGTCTAGTTTTTCAAGAAAATGCTTCAGTGCAATGTTTTCTATTCTTATCACACATGCTCAATCAGTAACCGCTGCAATGTTAAGTTTAAGTCCGACATCTCAGCTTTTCATTATTTACGGTAAAAACAACCGTCACGAAATTAGCACGCTAAAGCAATTTTTCACTCTCTAAAAAGATTGTGATTATGCCTAAAAAGTCCAGAGTTTACCAGCAAACAAAAAGTTTAAAACCAGCACATTTTGGAAACAAGCCCGATTAAATGATTCTACATAAAACTTGATTCGCAAGTGGTCTCGGAAAATTTGCATTAGAACTTCGGTAAGCGGTATGTCATTTCGATTCGGGGCAGCTCTCGAGCGCATACAGTAATTAAAGTTGGAAAATTTAGATTTTCCTCCTGCCAGCAATTGTTATCACAGAATAAACTAAAACAGTTATTAATGCATGCACTCTCGAAGACATCCTAAGCATAATACATTTCGCGGCTTAGTACGGTGAATAAGGTAAAAAGTTTCACAATAGTAATCATGAAATTGACAGACCTGTAGTAGTGTACTCTGCCGTAGTATCTCTTCTTTCAACCTTTGTTTCTTGACTTTTCCACAGTTCGATGCAAAACTTCAGCAGGTTTAACCGGTATAAAATGCCGTGGACTTTTAAATTTCCTGTCGGAAGGCGAATATTTTTTCTATTTTCATGCAGAAAATGCACAACTTTTAGTTTCAATGCTAAAATCTTTCGGCTGATAGTAGCGACATCGAGGAAGGGTGCTTCATCGTCCAGGTTTCTTTCTGCGTCACTATAAGCAACGTTATTCTTCCGAATACGTAGTGGCATATTCAGACAGCGTTGTTCATTGCTCGGAATTCTTGGTCCGTTTAACAAGAGAAGGAACGGCGTCAAAATATTGTCATTACTCAACAGCTTGGAGAGTCTCTTAAATAAAACCATCGCAGCCAGCTTTTCGTTAAAAGATAACTCCGTAAAACCAGGAATGCTTGAGAGCTGCAAAAAAATATGAAAATATGTAACAAACGGTTGGTAGGAATGCCATGGTTTCTGCTTAACTGAAACCAAATGTGTTTGTCCTAGTCAAACATCGTCATCAGGGAAGCAGGGTCAGCGGTAGGGCAGTGCAGGGTGTTTCACTATTGTTGAAACAAAGCGGCAGCTTCTGAAACCTTTATCGATGACCTTATTCATTTTTCTCTTTCCAGATTGTCATAGGGAAATAGTTAACCTTTCTA
>JGI24021J15306_10003215_pt1 | contig 18299 bp, 8 predicted proteins | sample Ectturendosymbi1_FD_15306 | JGI IMG/M metagenome (IMG submission 15306)
ACTACTAGTCTTTACGAATCTTTAGAGGGTTTGAACAACTCTCTAGCCTTTTCTAATGGCGAGTTATGGCCATATCCAAAAGGGGTGTTATTTTGCCTTTTCTTAACTTTTTAGGAGTCGAAATTTTGAGCAGTTTTTGGTTTTTGTGGTATAAGTTTTGATCCAGATGTGCTAGAAAGGCAATCGAGGACTCTAAAGACTCGTGAGATTTCCTAGTTTCATAAAAATATTTGATCGAAAATGTGGGCCCATTTGATTGGCGTTTAGGGCCGGGAATATAGGCCAAAAAACCGCGAACTCACCCCCACTTGTGACGCCCCCCCAAGAGAACCCCTAACCCCAAACTGAAAAATTTTTTTTGACTCAAAACTACTAGACTTGCTGAATCCGTAGAGGGTTTGAACACTTCTCTAGCTGCAGCAGGTGCCGAGTTATAACCAAAAATGCATGAGCCATTACAGTGGCTCTGGTGGTCGTTAAAGGGGTGAACTCTTCGTCTCCCAATAGTTGTTCCAATCGCTGCTATTCAAGGAAAGTAGAGATAAGCTTCTGGATCGTTTTCTTGGAGACTCGTCCTGGTCTTTAGAATCGTATAGCACAGAGGTGGCCAAACTACGGCCCGCGAACCGCATGCGGCCCGCGAGGGCATTTTGTGCGGCCCGCAGACAGTCACACATACATAGGTAGTACATATTTGGAGTCTATGTTGAAGTAATTTTATCGATTAAGTTAGAATTATCAAGTTTTTTTTCCACACGTTTCATTCGAAACCGAATTTTTCCTCAACCGGAAGTGACTATACTGCTACCTTCATTTTGTGGTAGCTCATGTAAATCTTTTTTTAAGTTTTCAAAGCGATTATACTGTTGGTGTAATATATGTAATACGAGCATGCAGCCCTCGGTAGCAATAAAATCTTCAATGTGGCCCTCCGCAGAAAATGTTAGCCCACCCGTGGTACAGCAGATCAATTCCTGAGTCTAGAGAACGATGATATTGGGGAGGCATTACGAACCCAACAACTATCTTATATTATATACTACACATGATTTTGGCTATAGATATCAATTGATAGTTATTTAAGAACCTTCAAGTGAAATAAGCTCGATCAACAAACAAGCTTTTCTTTAAACGATGCGTCCCAAATCCACCATTAGATCGTGTGAATAATTTCAACGCTGGATTAAGTTTACAACATATCTTGATTAGTTTACAACATAATAACGCTGGATTAAGTTTACGACATAATTTTAACGCTGAATTAAGTTTACAACATATCTTGAAGAAGCTTTAGCAATAAGCACAGGTTCAAAAAACCTGTTTGAATTTTAAGCAAAACAATGGAAGGTGTGTCCCGAAATCGCAATTGATTTCAGAAGAGAATAAAATCTATTATAATTTTGGATGTGGAGCTCTATACAACCTGCCCTGGAGAGCGAGGGTTAGTAGTCATCAGGTTCAATGTAACATTCCCACATTTGAGGCACTACAAAGAAAAAACATGTACATGTTTCTCGAAAATGCAGAAAATCTAACAACGTATGGTTGCGTGCTTTGATGCAGTTAGATTGTTTATATTCGTCCTTATTCTTTGAACACTACAACCGCATTTTACTTTGACTGAGTGCTCGGACATTGCAGCAGTGTTTGTTCGTTTGAGGGTGTGTCATGTTACAACGTATTCGTACTTTACCTGTCCTCGAAAGTTTAGGAATTAGCGTCCTACTCTGCAGTCTTGTTGTACCAAGTGTTACGGGTTTGTGAACAATAGTGTTAAGAATGTGTCTGTACCCTTGTTATTCTTCCTCCAACGTCGTTGCAAAACATTCTGTTAAGAAAGCGTCTGTAACCCTGTGATTCAGCCTCCAATGCCGTTGTAAAACGTTCTGTTATGTATGTTTTTATCAACCTGCATTGTGCAGAAAGTGTGTGTTTGTACGTTGGACTTCATGTCTGCGGGCAAAAATACATAATTATTTTTATTCATTGGTTTGTACAAAAGTTCAGCAGCACGGGGAAACTGTTTCTTTGATCCGAATTGCTCTATAGAAGAGTGGTCGGCAATCACCGGGCCGCGGACCGGGGCCAGTCCGTGAGGAGTTTGTTACCGGGCCGTACCATTTTCCAGGTTAAATGCTTTGAAACATTTTTGTAACGTCAGACGCAATTACTCTCGGACGTTTTATGAAAAGATAGAATTATTGTGCAATTGCTCAGTCACTTGGGAATCGCAACAATGGCGCAACGTCTGTAACAATTGCGTAAACGCAACTGAATGAAACTGAGATAATGCAAGCCTTGACTAAACTAATTGGGTATTGCCACTGACAACTGGTAGGCCTGTTATAGGCTATGCCCGGGCAAAAGACTTCATTGCTTTAGTAAAGCTATCTCTGATTGCTAAGTGTTTTGCAAGGAAGTTAGGATCTGGTTTAGGCTAGCTTAAAACTTTCACAGTTAAAATGTTAGGCCTATTACGAATAGACCCATGCTCGGTTGATTGAGTTGAGAATATTTCACAGAAAAACTGAACTGGTCTTTTAGTGTTGGTGTGTGCACGGATGGGCTGCAGTCATGACTGGCAGCCTGTCTGGTTTGACTGTTCGGATTTTAAGGAGGTCGCGCTAATGAACTAAATCTTTCACTTAAAGGCAAATGACAACTCTATTCAAGTTGGCAGATAAAGTGGTTGCATTTAAAGACAAACTTAAATTGTAGGAGCAGCGCGTTAAAAAAGGGGTATTTGACATGTTTCCAACATTAGCAGAGACTTTGAAAGACATCGAGCTTGAGCAAGTGTTCTCCAACCTTGTGAGCAGTCACTTGCGTGTTCTTTTACAAGAGTTCAAGCGCTATTTTCCAAGCGCTGAAGACCCTCGAAATGCAAAGAAATGGATCTGTAACCCAGCCATATTCAAACCAGGTGAAATCGACCTGACCTGAACGACAAGGCGAGGACCAACTGCTGGACATTGCAAATGATGGTAGCCTGAAATGTATTTTTCATTCAACGACTCTACCAATGTTTTGGATGAAGGTTCTTGCCAGAATACCCTGACCTTGGCAAAAAGCATTAAAAACTTCACTGCCATTTCTGACATCCTACTTATGGGAGTCTGGATTTTCTGTGATGGCAGCAATAAAGACGAAAGCTCGAAACAGACTGGACGTGAGGGACACATTCCCGATGTCACTGAGTTCCATAATTCCTAGGTGGGAGCGTCTCGTTGCGGCAAAACAAGCTCAAGGTTCTCATTGAATCAAAGTAGTAATAACTTATCTGAGTTGTATTAAATATTCATTGCTGAACATTTGTGTTTCTTTCAGGCCGGTCCGCGAAATAATTTCAGTTTTTAACCGGTCCGCAGTGCAAAAAGGTTGCCGACCGCTGCTACAGAACACAAATATTGACATTTCGTTTTCTAGCATTATAATCTATTTCGCATTGCAGGATAAAACGTGTAGCCTATATTTTCGCAAAGCTTCAATTATTGCCTAACTGAGTTCAGTGCCAGATCGTTAACACAACATTTATTAGTGAATAGAATCAAATACTGCGCATGTGTCCTATGAGTCATTTATTGAAATAATCCATTGCGTGTGCCTGTTTCTGATGTGCACACGTTCGGGTGTTCTGAAACCTATATTTAAAGATTTCTATTGATCTTAGCCAAAAATATTCTGATAAAAAAATGTTAAAACTTGCCTGCAGCGTTCTCGTTTTAAAGACAGGAAAACTCAACATGTCAAAAAAGCAGATAATTTTCTCGCTGATACAAAGAGGTACTTCATGGATGCCATTCACACAACGGAAAAGATAATTGCAAATGCCTTTCAGGGTGGACTCAAAGCTATGATTTGGACAGATGTATTCCAAGCTCTGACTATGCTTGCCGGCTTCTTGTCAGTGGTCATCAAAGGCTCAGCTGATTCTGGTGGATTTTCAAAGGCTTGGCAAACTTGTGCTAAACGTGGAAGAATAGACTTTATTCAGTAAAATCCTAATGGAATTTTTCTTTACATTTCTTGGGTTTGCATTTCTGTTTTTAAACTTTTCTTGCCGAATCTTTCTCATTCACGGTAAACATCATGACCTATCGGCTTATTTTTGTCTATCAGTCTTCTTCAACATTGGCTTTTTCGATGTGTCAGTTCACCTTCGTTTGGTTTGCTTTGCTCGATTTGAAATATTCAGAAACGAACTAGATAATCCAGCTAACACTTCACAAAAATATTTTGCGGTGATGTAGGCGTTTACATTTAACAAAACCTTCTTATCAGGATATTTCGCTTGGCAAAAAGAAGCAGTAAATATTCGCTCAGTGCCAATTTATCTTCACGAGTGCTTACTCAATATTAATTAAACAAGTGGTTTTACTAAACTAAAAGTTTTCTCTTGATTTTTGAGTACACATCAGTGTTTGGACGTAACATTGCACATGATTTAATTTAAAACAAGGTAGCCCTGCAAACTTTGGAACCACGTATAACATCAGTTTGGAACAGCGTAGCCCAACAAACAGAAATCGTGTTTTACAAGTAATTGTTTTTCAAATTCCTTTTACTGGCTTGGACAAGGCGCCTTGAATTGCCGCTGTGTCGTGGATTACAATGACTAAAGCTGCAGCTAAAGTCAATCAAATATAGTTTACATTATTGTTAGCTTGTAGGCTGGGACATCGAAGGCAGAGATTTTGCTATTTAATGAAGATCTGTGCAGGTGTCTATGATTAAAGCCGTCAAAATTAAAACAATAGTATATAAGGAAAAAAACACTTGCTTCCTTGCAAAAGTCTTCGGTTGGTGCTTATTTTTGCCTTTGCAGTTTCGAACTCGATCCGAGAATCAGACACACGTTTTGGACGATAACTGTCGGCGGTGCGATTATTTGGTTCAGTGCCTTTGGTGTAAGTCAGTCGATGGTACAAAGGTATCTTTCTTGTAAAACAATTACAAAGGCGAAAGGGTGAGTTGAACATGCAACATTGTACACTGTTACCGAATCTAACTTTGAAAAAGCTGAAAAATAGAACAAGTTGATTTTGGTCTCTTATATTAGTTGAAGTATCGAAGTTTATAACAAGTCGTACGGAATATCGTCTTAGAGCAAAACCAAGCTTCACTTTGATCATTAATATTTTCTAAAGATTGCATGAAGTTACAATGTATAAAATAGCGAATCTGCAGTACCTTGAATTGAAGTTTGCGACGAAGTCAATCACCAAACGTGCTGTGTTTGAAGTTTCGTGCCTTTGTTAGTAAAACTTTGTTTGACGCATTCGATAGAATTGCACAAGCTTTGAATGCTTTTGAATGTGCCATCACGACATGCTTCAACGAAGCTTTCCTCATCGTTCTGCTTATTTTTAGTGCTCTGTACTTCAGCTGGGTGGGCGCGGTGACAATCACAAGCCTTTGTATGATGATCGGCGTGTTGGTGTTCAACCATTACTCGGATTGTGATCCTCTCACCACAGGCGATGTTAGCGCTGCTGATCAAGTGAGTAGCTAGTTTCTGGTGATATCCCTGATATTGGTAATTCATTTTTCGTTCCATTTTTGCACTCGCTCTTCTTCTGGTGATGGCACGGGGGCAACAACCCTAGAAGGTCTTCAAATACCTCCCGGTCAACAGCAATCTCAGACAGTTCTGCTGGCTCCACATCAAGACGGGATCAAGCAAAGTAGATGTAGTCAATCCAACAGGGCTTTTGGCGATCTGTGGGTCGCTTTCCCCTGCGTGTAGACAGGATTTGCCTCACCAGTCTTTCGTGGGACATTCTGGACATATGACCGAAACAACGTAGCTGGAATCTCTCGACTGTTAGGTTTGGCTGGACATTCGTGGCTTTACGAATTTCATAGCTGTTCACTTTTCTGCGAAGTGTCACACCGTGGACTCTTCGCAATATCCCATTTCCGTCGTTTGTACTTTAGTATGGTATTCTTTCTGTCATTACCCAAGATTCATGACCATAGGTGAGGATCGGAACAAAGACCGATTCAAAAACTGGGAGCTTTGCGGTGTTTGAAAGCTGTATTTTGTCACCACGGAGAGATACAGCTCGCGCAGAACTGCGTTTGTTTTACCAAACCACGTATGAATATCTGTTTCTTTCACAAATCCGTGTATCAGTCAAATCAATAAAACCGCTATTTTCAAGCTTCACCACCTGAATTGTCCTCGTCCCTGTTTATAAAAAAAAATGCCTTGGTCCACATAAATATCTGCAGCCTGCGATTAAATTCATGAATATTAGTTTCCGCCAAAGTTGGTTTTTATTGTTAAGTTAGACTTTTTAAATTGCACGTCAGTTGGACAGCAGTTGTAATTTCAGCGATATAATCACAAATCATTTTTTCTGTTGTAAAATCTAACACGTATGTGAGGATTGAAATGTGACAATTCAGTTTCAACGTGAGTTATGTTTGTTTTTCAGTTGTCTGTCAAAAGTGAAACCTATTTGTCTGACAAATGCAGCCTTCTTTGGAGTTGCCTTTCTTATATTCTTTGGATATTTTCAAAGACCTTCCTGGTCTAACCGGTCTTGTCATCTCGTGCGTCTTCTCTGGCAGCTTAAGGTGAGATTACGTTGTTTTTAAAAACAATGTTTGCAGCGTACCTTAACATCATCGGCGTCCGCAGAAATTTGTCCAGGGGGGCCAGCGTCAACATTTTGCATATCCTTTTCCGGTTTCGGACGATGCTATATACAAATGGACGGTCACAAAACGCTTTGCCCTTTCTACATCACAAAGAAAATGTGCCATGCTACGGCAACACTCACAAATATGCGCTTCCTTGGTTGCAATACCCTTCATTGCGATAATTTACACAATCGGATATCTGCAGCTTTTTAAAACCGGGCACTACTTTTCAAAAAAGCATTGCCATTGCCCTTAACGAAAGAAGCATTGACATGTTCTTCAAGGAAACCACAATTATGACTTTATTTACCAAGCAAGACTTGTCAGAGTCACTTCGAAATAAGAGCTGCAAACGTCTGGGAACATGGGTGGCGGAACCATTTTCAAAGTGGGGGGGCACAAGTGCACATTGAAAATAAATTATAGCAATTTTTGTGGTCTGAATTGGCAACTGTGACCTCACAAACATTGAAATATGACGTCATTACATATACACCATGTTAAGGTCTAAATTACACTATTTTACACAAAACTACACAACTAAAACATATCGGTGAACCACCTGAAATTCAAATAGGCTGTTACAGGGGCGACCCAGGTCATCAGCGTCACTCGGGCTAATCATACGATTTATTCTGGCTGACTAAATAAAACCGTTTCGACGCTTGCGTCACTGACTCTCGAAATTGGAACTGTCTTTTGGATTGGACTTCAAATCCAATGTTCTACATAAATTCATTGCTTCAAAAAAGATTCAGTCCGATGTGAATTATTTATCAAAAAATACTTAGCTGCATAGGACAGCTCGGACTCTAGTGAATGAGCCCGAGTAAAGCGCTAGCGAACGAAGTCGTGCGAACGCCTACTACGAACCATATTGTTTTATTCAGGACACCTGCTACACGAACGCGAAAGTCCAGACATGGAACGAAAATATATGAACAGTGACAAGGCCCAAAGGAAAGAGTCCGAGTTAACAACTTAGTGAAGTGAGACTGTGGGTGGTGGAACAAACATACAAAGCAAGCAAGCTTGCGTTCTCTGGTATAAATCGTAGTCGAAAACTCGAGTGCATTTCGAGGAGCCCGTATGCCGGAGTAGCCACTGGGCTGTTAAAAACAACATGAACACAGTTTGAAAAACAGGTAAAAATGACACAGCATTGATACCTGTCTTAAACACATTCAAAATCACAACTTTTCTTAATCTTGAACACAAAAGTATCATGACTGAATACTCATTTCACAACTGCATTAGATACCGGAATGCAGAGACAAGGCAAAGCATATGTAGCAACTAGGAAGTTGTCCGTAAGGATGCCAATTGTGTTGCCAATGCAGAAATAAAATATAGCTTTTTAGCGTTGCCAATACAAATATAAAAACACAATTGAAATTGATCTGTCAAATATTTCATTTTGCGTATAAGATTCAGTAAAATTTCACGATTCAGAATGGTGTTAAAACGCTTGAAATTACCCAAATTTTTAGTGGAGTGGCACGAACTTTTCCTACACACAAGCATGTGGGTGTCGGAAGAGGGACAGGAACTTGAAAATTTCAGTAAAAATGCTGTTTTCTTGATTTCGAGTGCCAAAAAACAAATTTCACCACATTCCACCACCCGTAGAAAAACTTTTGAAAAATCCACTAGTGCTCCCCTCCCTGGAAAAATTCCTTCCGACGCCCATGCACACAAGCATGTAAAATGACATCATTTTTGTGAAAAAGTGTGTTGTATTACACCATCTGGCAACACTCTTCAACAACACGATTGCGATAAGCAATCCATAACAGGGTGACAGAAGGTGTACGGTGCATTCTGCCAAACAATTACGAAATCCTGCCAAATTACGAATAATATGTTATAAATAATATCGACAAAATACTACCAAAATTCTGCAACATTTTTTTCATTGAACGATTTACTTTATCACTGTACCCAATACTAATTGTGTTACTTAAGCGTACGATATTTAGGCAAAAGAGTGGGGGGCCTAGGCCCATGCGGTCCCCCCGGTTCCGCCACCTATGTTTGGGAACTCATTCAGAAATTAGAACCAAATATTTAATACTGGAATGACTCTTATACGTCGTACCACTTTTTCGCCCAAACTTTTTAATATATGTCTCCCTGTATTTTGTTTGTTGTATAAATTATCCTCTCACTAGCCTCACATTTACTGTATAACGGGCAGGTGGATGGCGAGGATGTTCAGATCAAGATCCGATGTTGTTTTTCTTCCCGTTGGATCACTGGATTTTCAGCAGCTGGCCGCCTGAAAAATACCGAAAGTGGTGGAGGTGTGGCATAGAACCTGTCCCTGTCCCTCAAAACGGATACCCTGAAAGCAACCTATATCGAAAGGGTCAGAATTTCAGATCTTCGATCAGTGCGGTGTAACGGTCGTTCATCACATTGCGTTGAATAGATGTGCAATTTGTCGCAAAAGAAGCGACTCATTTGAATGTGAAACGGAGAAAAACGGTAATTTTCATAAAAAGCTTTATAGTTTTTGATTGAAAAAATTGATTTCAATAAATGTGAAGTTGGCGATTGTGGTATGCAGTCGAATTTGGCGCTTCGTATGCACATTTTTTGATATACTGTACTTAATATAACAATAAACAAGAGGTCAAGTCAAAGCTGCGGTTGAAGGCCATTTGTGTGGAATCCTTTTTCGAAGAATGCCATAATTAAATACTTTGCGCAACTGTAGAACCTTCGTGGAAATTCAAAACTTGCGAACTGCCGGGAGCAATAAAATAAAAGCGATTGCTTCGCTACTGTATTCCAACAGATAATCGACGATTCAACTGCGTTAACTGTGTTCTTTCCTTAGCGAAATGCCGTACTATCCAGCTTTCACGAATATGTTTAAATATGTGAAAACCGCAAATGTTCAATGTGACAACTTTAGATTATTTTCTTCTTGTGGCCTGACCTTTCCTGCAATACATTTTGTTTCAATAAACCATATAACCGCATTGTGCATACTAAACTCATACCCAGAGCAAAAGACTTTTACTAACTGTTATACACTGTTCCCTTTACACTACAAGTAGCTTCGTCCTTGGGAGGTCTGCAGCCTAAATGACCCCTGGTTCTTCGCAGCCTCTCACACCCTCATGCATTTTACAAATCGGTTTACTTGGAAGTCATCGCAGCACTACATTATAATAATCATGATTGCGGCATTTATGCGTGTGTCGTATATGCTTGCGTTTCATCAAAGTAAATACATTAGCACCACCAAGCGTATACTTTTCTACTACAGCCACGTGTATATCCTCGCGTCCTTTCATGTCGTTTTGTGTTCTTTGTTGCTGCAATGCATGTTTACCCTAGCGCAGTGGTTCTCAAATTTTTTTTTCATATTCCCCCCTTACAAACCCAAATACTATCAATTCCTCCCCATCAAAAGTCACAAAAAAATAATTACAAAAATTTCACACTACCTACTGTCTAGAAGCAATAGACAATTATGAAACAAACATGCTCTTTTATAACGTCAGTCACTGCAGTTAAAGCAGTTTGTCCTTGCGTACTGTGAGGTAAACATTCCCATCTAAACCAACCTCATTGTGCAGTTTTATGTGTTGAATAAACAAATAATGAAAACTTAGGTTTTTTTCATCCAGTTTTTCCTCCCAATTCTTCCCTGGAACATATTTCCTCACAGGAAAAAAAAATTCCTCCTTTACTGAGCCAAGTGGCACCAGTTTGAGGACCACTGGTCTAGCGCGTTGCGTGTGGGAGTGAAGACGTTGTACAACACATGACGTTTTTTTATTCAGCGAATCTGTTAGGGCAAGGTAATCGCAACAGACCCTACTGCTATTTGCTAAATGTAGGAGCAGCGCTACAGCTATTGAATTAAGATAGTATCGAACTACCGCTGGGTTTGGTGCATTTTTAAACATCTTTCATGCCGCTGTTTTACCGTCGTAGCGCTATTAAATCTACCGAAGGTTTTCAACTTAGATGGATCTTCTCTTTTGACAACCATGATCTGGAATTACTTAAAGTCATAGAACAGTTGGTATAGATGGTATAGATAGAGAATTTTTATTTTTCAGTGTACAGTATATGCATATAAACGAAATTTCGATACAAATACATGCATAGAGGGCATTTAGCCTTGTGGACAGCTATAGGTTTAATCACCCTTTTCAACGCTAGTGTCTTGTTGAAGTCATGTAAATAAATCTAGAGAATGGGACGCGATAAATAGAATACATTTTTCAGAACCACATTCGCGAATAAACTGAACCACTTTCAATATCCCTGCAGAGATGGTTTAACGTGATGAATGTTACTTAAACAAATTTCACTGCTTTATGCCATGATTATCGCGTAGAGCGTCTACCATTTTATAGCAGGCCATTTTCAAATCGCATAGCAAATCCACATTTTGTACGAAACGTTTTCCTTCATATGAACAACAACTCGAGAACGAGCCTAAAAGCGTGGTATTTGCGTGTTTGAATGTTACCAAAGGCTTAGCAGGTAAACAACTATGGTTTGTTAAACATTTTACTACAATGCGATTCATTGAAAAATGCCTCCATCAGATCTAAGTACAGTACAGTTCATTACAGTGCGAAATTCTCTTAATATAAAAGTTTAACTACATAGAACTTTGTCTAAAATCAAGAAAGTTTGCGTCAGATTCCAAAAAAATCGCTTGCTGGAGTACCGCAATACCGGCAAATAATTTTACATCGATACTTGGGTGCTGGCGGAAATTGAGTAGCGGTGTCTTTGCCGGGAGAGAAAGTGTCATCGATCCATCCATGCCCCGCTCTGGGATCTTTTGACAATATGCGTAATACAGTTTTCAACTAAATTTAAAAAATACTTATATAACACTTAAAAGCCCATTACCTCAGCCGTTAATTTTTTCTAAGCATTTCGTCGAGCCGTTCTATCGAAATAGCCACGACTTTTATATTTGTTGAGGGAGGTGGGGGTTTACTGCCAAGATGGATGTGCACGCCTGACTTGTGAAAACAAAAGCTGGGCGTGAGGTCCCCAGTGCCATTTTTTTGCATAAACAATTTAGACATTTTGATGGGCGAGCAAGCTTTTCAGGGCTTGGAGGGAATTCGCTGATAAGAAAAGCTGAGTCGACGCGGGTGGTTCATGGTTAATCTCGGTTGTCCATACGTAATCTGTAAAAGAAATTTTGCCATTTTGGCTATTGGAACCTTGTGGGCATAAGCAGTACCAAATAATCCTGAAAATAGCGCATTTTAATGTCTCAAGCTCATTTACTTCTTTAGCATGTAGAACAACAAGCTTCGAGCAGAATACAATTTTGGTCGTCAACCGATCGCTAACAAACGGTACTGGCGGAATTTCTGCATTTTCCTGCCTTTTTGGCGTCTTAATTATGCCTAGCTCTGTTTGAAGGGAAATTGTATTTGTCTTTGAAAAAAATATTTAGAAATACAGTAAGTTTGTTTTTTTTGTCAGATGAGCTTGAGAAACAGTAATTGCTGATTTGTTGAAAAATGCGCCTGTGCTCCAAAATCGTATGGGATTAAAATGTTATTGGTTCGTTGTCTTGGTGTCTTTTTTTCTTCAGTATTGCCTATGCGTAGCAATATAGGCCTAAGCCTTCTGTGTGCTTCGTTGTGAATCGTGATTTTTGCTTTTCTTTTAAATTCCTCTATCACCCCCAACATGTCGAGGATATGTGCAAGCCAAATACGTAATTAAATTGATTTTATCAAACTAGTAAAATACCAACCGTCAAATCTTGCTTTAACTTCAGTGAAAGCAAACGGTTGTCAGCCTCAAGCTAAAATATCTTTCAAAAACATTTGAAACCTTGATCACAACAATTTACATGCCTTTGTGAACAACCCCACATTACGATTTTAGCCATTTACGTCAGAACCTGACGTTAAATTGTCTTCATTTTTCTTCCCACTGCCGGATTACTGCTTGATGATGAATGTATGTGTAGTTTCATAGCTGGTGTGCTGTTTTAGTGTTTTGCATCTCCATGCTTTGTCTGTCTTTGTCATCTGACACTTGCTCTATACTGCTCTATGACTAAACATTTTTGTTTTATTGTGTTATTGTGTTATTGGAGTACCTCTTTGATATGGACTATGAGTCTGAGGCAAAATAAATATTATTATTAAGCATCTTGGCAAATAATAGCAAAATATCCAGGTGGTTACCAGAGCGGGGATATATAAAGAAATTGAAAAGTAGACAGTCTTTTCTTTACTTTACGCAATGTTTCCTTGACTTAAAATGGCAATTCCTTGAGCAGATGGACTCTGCCATGTTCGATATTGTTGTTATCACATGGTCTCAGCCGTTATAACCGTTTAAGTTCAAATCTGTTTTGTTGCGACCTGATAAGCATCGCCAATTGAACGCATGATAGATTGGTTTTGAGATATTCATATCGGTTTGAATATGCTTGAAATGTTTGCAGTAGCGAGGGTAACCTTTGCCTGAGGTAACAAGGGAAGCACTTTAGCCTAACCGCACGAGCAAGACAGCAACTTCAGGTCTGGTAAACATGCATTATTAGGCTGCACTCTACTGTTTCGCAAATGCAAGTAAAGGTTTTCTCCTACAGATTTTCAACAGTTGCCCATACTGTTTAGGAATTTGGAATATCATATGCAGTTTTCGATTCAATCAACGGTGAAGAATGTCGTATTTTTCATTTATTTGTTTGTGCCAGGATCAAGGTACACGGTTAGGATTGGTTAACAACAGTGTACGTAACTCTTTGCTCACTAACAAAGCAAAGAGGGATTTAGGCGCAGGGAAAATTCCATAAAATTAAACATTAAGAAACGCGTAAGTGACTCCGACGTTGAAAAAAATGCGGTTTTTATTCACAACAATCGGTATAGACAAGGCAAAATTGTTGTGATAATCGGGAAACACTTAAATATGCCAATCAGAAATGAAGTAAAAGTTATGTTATAACCCGTTTTGTGTTCATACTACTGTAGCAATCTTTCAGCGGAAACATGCTAAGCTCAGAAAGTAATGTTGCCTGCGCTGGAGGGCATTGGTGTATTTGGTGTAAACACCGAACTTGTGCTTCGGTGTTTTGTTGCATTGCTCCAAGTTCAAATGCCTGAAAGCAAGTGAAGGCACGAAATAAAAAATGGATAAGCCTGGAATTAAAAATGGATTTTAATACAAATCCTTTATAATAATTAGAATAGCCATTTCAGCATGTTGCAGTGCATGGAGCGAGAAAAGTAGTGCCAGACGAATGTGAAACTCAGAAGGAGTATGGTTTTATATGAATGATTACATAGAGAGGTAGTCCTGATGCAGGGTTTCTGTTGGCCACGGAAGAATTTTTGACGGTTGATGGCCTAGCACTGTATTTTTGAAATTGAGTATGTTTTGCACGTTGAACCATTTAAACGAAAGGATAGGTGGCTTCCGAAGTACAAACGTCATAATACGCTCTCATTCATCATTATGTGTTAAAAATTATTGCAACATGGAAATTTCCTTGTAGGCTACCACGTTGTGCACAATATGCAATTTTTGGCATTTTGAGGCAGACCGGCGGCTCTTGTTGCCAAGCAAACGAAATCTAGAAGCAGGGTTAATGTGGAAGAAGACATAATCTGTTGACTATCATGCATTTAGCCTGGAATATCTATGCTTTCTAGCAAACAGGCTCAGGCATCGCATTGATTGTAGCGCACGTTGTGTTATATTATGTTGTTTTTATTTCTGCTCTGTGCATGTTTCAACTGTTATCGCATTGGAGAAGTTATTCAGTCGGTGGGCCAGGGCTCCTCTGTTTGTTGATTAATTGGTCCACATGCTTGAAAAGGTTGAGAAGCCCTGTCCTATTGTGTTGCCTTAGTTTAGTGCATTCCATACGATCACTAAAGGTTCGCATTCATCCACGGAAGCAGTAGCTCAGTTGCTTCGTAGTCTCCACCTCTTAATAACGGTATTCACGGCCAACGTAAGTCTCAAACCGTCTAACAAAACGCAAATTGACGTTTCGACGTGTCGCTGATCGCCATCATTCAGTTTGAAGAAAACAAAAATTTCTGAACGACATTGTCTTTGCCAAACCAAACTTTACGGAGTGCTAGCCTATAGGCGACTGACTTGCATTTTTATTTGATGGGTAGTGGAAAACATTGCCTTAACTCGGGTTTACTGCCGAAAACAAATCGTAGAAATAAACATTTTGATTTACTTTGACTTTTCCAGTGGACGCCATCAGAAAAACTTGAGAGCAGCCGGCGGTCAATCTCAAGCATCTCAAAAAATTCAGGGCTGAGCAGACAAACTGCAAAATTGACAAAGTGTGATTCACCAACTTGTTGATTGTTTCAACTGTTACATTTTCGTGACAAACAGATTTGGTCTGGGAAAACCATCACAGTAACAGTTCAGCTGAAAAGAATTGACAAGCTCTTCACATTCTTGCGATATAAATGTTTCACTGTGGCAAGTGCCCGGTTTGGTTTCTATATTTGCGAGCAACAATAATCTGTTGAATTAAATCAAATAGCGATGCCTATTAGCGCATGACTGTCTTTTTTACTTGGGCAGTTGCAATTTAAAAAGAAATAAAAAGTAGTTGGCTATTTCACAAATGTATCCTGTTGCACCAGCATAGTAGGCCTACTGCATTTAGTTGACACTGTCCCTTTTGAATTTCGTTTGTCTCTGCCAGTGGCACTTAGTTTCTTGCAAGTACCAGCAGGGCCTACGAGAGGGGAATACAAAAGATACTGGCGCCCTGGAGGATGAAGGTACGCACGCTAAATCGCCGCATCATGACTCATTTGCCCTTGGTGCAATCAGTTAATTGTGGAAAAGGGAAATTGCTTCCACTAGACCTGCTAAACTAAATCAAACTTAACAACATTTTCCTAATGTGTGTCTTTGTTTTTGATCGCAATTCCAGCCACTGTGGCATCTGCAGAGAGATCATTTAGCAAGCTTAAAACAAACCAAAAATTTTGAGAGCAACCCAGAGTTGTAAATTGGCTTCATTTTGAAGCCTGAACCCAGCCTGAGTCCGAAATCATAAACCCGAACCCGGACCGAGGTCGACATTTATTTTGAAGCCCGATTTAGGCCCGAAAGCCAAATTTACAGAGTGAGTCAAGATACGCGCAACTGCGGGAAATCAAAAAACGAAATGTACGGGTATAGCTGCAGGTACACAGTTTTATCACACTCAAAATAACAAACACCTTGACCAAAATATTGCCTTAAACAAGCACAAAAGTAGCTTGTTTGTCAACGATAATACTGTGGAATGTGATGTTTCTCAAGAGAAAAGAAACCACCACGAAACTATCCACAATGGCGCTATAGGCATTAAAAAACTATCTAGGATAGCGCTATAGGCATGAAAAGCCCATTTGTAGGCCATTGTTTATTAAACCAACCACGAATCGCGTAAATGATTGGTCTTTTCGAAGCAACACTATTACGCGCTAGTTTCCTCATGGCTGTCACCTTCTCAAAAAGAGTATGAGACTAATCCGAACAGATAACAAAAGAACACAGCTGTGTTTGCAAACAGAATAAGCTGTAGAAAAATCACAGTCACCTTATTCTCAGAAGTAACCGCTGTGACCACAACAAAGCTACCCAACTGAAAGAAAAATTTGTTACTTTGAATCCTATAAAAAGTTTTGTATGCAGGCCCGAATCGGCCTGACACATTTTGCCAAACGAACCTGACCCGAAACTTGTCCAAAACCCGGCCCGACTTACAACTCTGGAGCAACCGGCGGTCAATCTCGTGTAGTAGATTGGATGTTGAATCCAAACTTGTATAAGAAGTAAAATACAATGATGTTATCAAAACCTTTGCTGACAACAACGCAAGAAAATAGCTTTTGAAGCAACCGTGACATTTGCACCAATTTCTGAAACTCTAAGTGGTTTGCACAACATTTCAGAGTGTATTTGGCAGTTTTAGTTTTTCCAAGTGCATCGTTTTATTTAAAAGACCAAGTAACACAGAAAGGGGATGATTATTGACAGTTAGTAAAGATGAAGGAGGTTGCTTATTAAATATACATTTCACAAAACTGCTTATTATATTTTACTCGCTATGGAGTAATTCAACTTAAAACAATATATAGTTTTGAGGTTAATTGAAATCTAGCTTATTACCCGCCCCACTATCAATTTCGAACTTGTAAAAGGAACATATTCCTTATAAAGGTGATGGTACCACTAGCCACTAAGCACACATTTAAGTTTCCACAACTGTAACATGTGACGTGAATGAAACTAGTTATTTTCACGTGATGGGAAGTCCAAGTAAAAATGTGATTCACCTCCACGTCCACTTCCTTGTTGGAGGCCGCCTCAACATTTTGTTTCATTTAAAAACTGAAAGAAAAATAGTTTCTGCGTTGATCTAAACCACCATATTAACGAATTACTGTAGCGAAAAATGAGAAAATCAAACTTCGACGATTTTGAGAATGAAATGCGACTGTGCATGCGCAAAAAGTTTGACTCGTGAATAAGACCAAACTTCCTTAAAATTTTCGATTGGCGACCACCTTGAAAAATGAAAAGATCCTTCCTTCTATTTCCAAAAACCCGGCAGAGAAGCATTTTCACTTGGCCTGTACTGAACAAAATTGAATGTATTTTGAGGATTTTGTTTTAACAACATGATAAGCACCGTTAACCGTATGATTGTTACTTTATACTACGAAGATATTTTTCTGAGCACCAGCTTGTTAGAACATACGAAGCTAATACTTTGTGTTTATCTCAGAGGCACTGCATTTAGCCATCCTCACCAGATTGATCTTTTACGTCAGGGGTCGGCAAACTTTTTTACACTGCGGACCGGTTTAAAACTGAAATTTTGTCGCGGACCGGCTTTCAAAAAACCACAAATGTTCAGCAATGAATATTTATTACAACTCGTATAAGTCATTACAACTTTGATTCAATGAGAACCTTGAGCTTGTTTTGCCGCAACGAGATTCTCTCATCTAGGGATTATGGGACTCAATGACACCCGCAATTTGTCCCTCACCTCCAGTCTGTTTCGCGATTTCGTGTTTGTTGCTGCCATCACAGAAAATCCAGATTCGCATAAGTAGGATGTCGGAAATGGCAGTAAAGTTTTTAATGCTTTTATGGCAAGGTCAGCTTATTCTGGCAAGACCTTCATCCAAAACATCGGTAGAGTCGTTGTATGAAAAATACATTCAGGCTACCATAATTTGCAATGTCCAGCATTGGTCCTGTTGTCGTACAGGTAAGGTCGAATCAGGCACGTAGCCAGAAACTTTGATAAGGGGGGGCAAGCGAACAACATAGTCTAAATATTTTATTATTTAATATCCCTTGCCCTTGTTTTTAAAGCATCATCCATAATAGGTGGATTTTTCTGGCGCTTTTTTTCTAAATAATTATGTTCGGATTTAAGCCAGCAAATACAAAGTCCATTTTCGTTGAATTGACAAATTTTAAAGTTTGTTTACAGAAAAGTTCCAAGCTTCTTTTTTGGATGAAAGCCACCATTTTCTCGTAAAACTTTCATGCAAGAGCGCCTGTGAAAATCTCAATGTTTCAAGTGCAAGATCTGCAGTATGACTTTAGCAGCCAATATCGCAGTTGAGCAAGGAGTCATTGTGGCC
>JGI24021J15306_10003217_pt1 | contig 18298 bp, 9 predicted proteins | sample Ectturendosymbi1_FD_15306 | JGI IMG/M metagenome (IMG submission 15306)
AATCTTGGATTTTCTCAAAAATTAAAAGTGCACCTTATAATGTGGTGTGCCTAATATATGCATATGGTTGTGCTTTCTCATCTAGATCCAATTGTATGTGGTGAACAATGCTGTTTATTTAATTGCTAGTTACGATTTATTTGTAAGCAGACCATGGTGTTATGTAAACCAGAAGCAATTGCAATGAACAGCGTATGTGATTCCGAGAGTAGCTAGCACATACCACAGATCATATTAATCCATGAGGTTCCTGACTACATTGAGGTACACGGAATCAAACACACGCTCAACCATGGACGTCAGAAGGATTTTTTCCAGGGGGGCCATTAGGGGATTTTTCAGAAACTTTTCTAAGGGGGGCCAAAAGTAGTAAAATTTGTTTTTTCCCACTTGAAACTAAGAAGACAACCTTTTTTTGCTGAAATTTTCAAAATCCAAGGGGGGTAAACCCTTTCTTCACCCCTTCTGATGCTCATGCGCTCAACTTTTATTTTATTCTATTCGTGTCTAGCAGATTAGGCATGTGTGACAGATTAATCTCCCTTATGTGTAATGACAGACTAAACTCCCAGTGGCGACTCCGGCACTCATGAGTTATTGTGAAAGTGTTGAATACAGTTTGACTTATCTAAGTTTTGGTCATATATAATGCGCCTCATAATCCGGTACACCGTATGTATGAAAAAAAGTTAGCATTCAGTTTTTGGTGCTGCACCTTATGGTCTGAAAAATACGGTAAGTGTTCACCCACACAAAGTTAACCATCTTGTCAAGACTTGAGGTACAATGTAGAGAACAAATGTCCGTCAGTGCGAATATCATTAACAAATGTGTGATGATGTAACCGGAGCCAAAAATTACCACCTCACACAATAAACAAAGATCAAGATACAACAGAAAAAATGATTTGTCATTGCAATTCCATATAACTTTCCCCGAATCACATAGTGCTAAAAGGTTGCGATGGTTTAATTTTTTATTTTCACAACTGTTCAAACCTAAATTTGAGTGCCACTGGACCCTGTTTGTCATCAAGAATGAAATAATCTTGGTGTGAGACCGGTGTTGGCTGAAATTAGGCCTAAGCTAGGATATTTTATTTTTACTACCATTGTGATGACATTGCTTATCATAAAATATTGGTTTTTGCGACTCCGGTTACATCATTTTATATCTGCAACCAAGAACAAGATCCGCTACTGACAGATATTTGTCTTTTTACAGGGCACTGTCTTTGGATGCCTTGAGAAGGCAGTGGCTACAGAACTGCCCTTGGATCTTTAAATTTGAAACCTTATTTGACCACCTCCTGTAACATGACAGTAACGCACAAGGAGAATTTGGTAGGCTTGGTAGAAACATAGTAAATGCAAAAGGTAAACCTAACCTTAACCATAATTGTAGCCCTAAGCTAATGTTAAGCTAAGCTAATGCTAACCCCTAAAGCAAAAGTTTAGAAAGTTTTGAAGAAAGTAAGGAAAAACTGGTTCCACAAATTGAAACATGCAAGCAGTCACTACTACGAAAACGTAAGGCACCANGGTTAGAGGCGAACCGAAANCCATCGACACAGCAGAGGTGAGACACATCNGCTACGCTAGCGGGATGATGTCGCTTGAGTGATAAACTAACCACTTTATTCNAATCACATCATGTGAGGTGGTACGGTGGAATAAGTTTTGAAATAAGAAGATCCATGGNCAGTTCCATACATAACCACTTCCTATTGAGAAATAATCTTAATCTGTATCGCTTTTGGCAACTTGCATAAACTTCTTTATCCGATCTCTTCAAATGTCTGATGCTTTTTACAAGTCTTCATTTTTCCTTAATTATTTAATTCTCTTGTATGTATGACGGTGACCAACTGATATATTTTTTGATGCGTTGTAACAGTGTGCGTGTCTCATCAGTGTTGTCTTTGTGTGGTGGCAAAGGCCTTATTTGTGCATTTGGCATCCTAAGATTTCTTTATTTTCTTGTTCCAGTATGTGGACAAAGTGTGCAAACCAAACATACAAAAAGTAAGACATATAACTGATAAAACGTTAATTGCCAAATCCTGCTTTAAAATTCAGGAATATTAATTGGCTGCTGATCTCATGATAAATGCATTGCGAATCAGTTGAAACCTTATTTGGAATAGTTTGCATGTCTATTTGCACCAATGTGCAGCCTTATTTGACTTATCTTTCACTTTTTTCATTTTCTCTATTAGCTGTTTGCGTCAAAGTTTAATGTTGAATGCCTTCACTTCTCTCCCATCCTGGTGTTTTTTCAATGAGACATTTCGGTCATTTTTTGCTGAGACATTTTAGTCACTGTTGAAACATTTTGGTCATTTGTCTCATGTTGTATTAAAACTTGCCATAACAGTGTTCATTAGCCTGACATTCTGATCAAAATGACTTAATTTGGTCTATGACCCAAAAAAACAGTTCCCATCACTGCATCCCTGTATTATGATGGGTCTTCTTCTTTCGTTTGAGCGAGTTCTTCTCGCATGATGGGTGAATAACGTTAACAGTTGAGGTGCTGTTAAGTGTTTTGCTCCTGCCAGTGTGCAAGCACCTATTCTGTAATGCGCTATGGCTAACCATTTTTGTGCTCTTGTGTTGTTTGATTGTGCCTGTGGTATGGACCGCATGTCTACAATGAATGCATTATTATATTAAAGTGATGTCAGTTGCTTCTCAGAGTAGAGGATGACAGTGGCTATTAATTTTTTTCTGACCCTAACCCTAAAGGCAAACCTGTGTCTGCTTTTTAATAGTTTTAAAGAATGTACAGCAATAGCAGGTCCAACACTTTCAGTATACAGGTTATGTGAGAACATCAAAAGTGTCTTGTGCACTATCAAAAAAACAATACAACCAAGGTGTGACTCAAACCGGCCACTCCTTGCACACCAGCAGAAGTCACTTTGCCCTTGACCACATTGACAGTGGTGTGAAATTCTCCAAGTCAATTTTATATCTATCACAAAACCTGATACGGCATTTGTTTTTTTTAGTTCTTCAAAACCAGATACATTTNTTTAGACACTACCATTCTGAATTATATGTTTAGCTGTCTATTCTGAATTGCATCTTCAGCCTAAAAAATTTGTTGATACCCTGGCAAAAGCAACCGGTTTAATGNTAGTAATTTTTTTGAGTTTATATTTGATTGTCAATGCATATATATTTTCAAAGGTTGANGTTGCATGTTATGCTCTAAACATGACTNGCAAAGAAACAAGATGGGATATTTCAACAAACAAACTGTACATTAAGATTTGAGGCATGTGCATCTGTCACTGTCTAATAAAATTAGAGATAGACCGATTTATTGGGCCGATTTGGGTTTTACCGATATATAGGCAGCAGCCAAAACGGCCGATTTTATTGTCCTCAGCAGGTGTTGACAAAATGCTGTCATATTCCTCATGCATGCAGACAACTTGTGTAAGAAAGTACAATGAACCAAGTCAAGACATTTACCTTGCAGCAACACCAGCAGGTGTGTTTTCATAAACAAGCAGACAAGATGAACTGTAGAGCACGCGTCAGCTGTCGTCAGCAAAGCATCATCATTAATCAGAGTAAGTAAAAAACTGAAAAACATTGAAATTGCTGCTATTTGAAAATTTTAGCTCATAAATCCTGATTTTTGATGTTTTTGAAAACAAGATTTCAAAATTTTGGAAATTTTGGTTATCAGTATCGACTACCAGTCCATCAATGGCCGATATATTGGTATCGGCCACAAAAAAAGCCATATCGGCCGATCTCTAAATAAAATGGTAGGCAAATTACAACTCGTGAGCCGCATGTGGCTTGCTGACATGATGCTTTGTGTGGCTCTTCTAGCTCATTTGCAAGTTGTTATAGCTCAAATTGATAGCAAGTTGTTGCCTCATATTCAATGTTTGCTTCATTTGTCAAGTTATTTACATGAATTCATAATGTTAAATGCCAAAGAGTGTACACGAGTTGATTTAGGCCATTTTATGTGAAACTTGCATTCTTTAACTAACTGTATTTGACAAGTTACAATATGATTTTGTGGCTTGCTGGTGTTTGTGATTTTTTGCCAATGACTCTTCTATTGAATAAGTTTGCCCAATCTTGGTCTACCACAAGGTGACTGTGATCAACTGTAAATAAAAATCTGGTTTGTTTGGAAAACATTTTTGTTCCTTTTCTTACTTACTTGGTGCTAAGTACAGTAAGTTGCACCAACAATCTGCGGTGATAGCTATTGATGGCTGGTGCTATTAGAGCCTAGAGGTTTGCCCACTTAAGGTTTTCATAAAAGTATGTCTTACTTTATCCTCATGTGTTAAAAAAGTGTAATGTTATTGACATTCTATTGCTGTCAGTTCGTGATGATCATTATGAGATTTTAACCTTCCGAAGTAAATGTTTGGTTCTGAAGGTTCTTGCAAATATTAAATCAACCAACAAACAGACTTGCTGGGATGGAGTAGAAACAATACCGCATATGCCACTACATATTGTATCAAACAAATAAAACAACTATTTTGAAAAACAAAAGTGATACCAACGAAAAATAGTGAAATGTTTGTCATGACTTAATTAAAAGTGTTCCGAGCTACAAGGTTTATAGTTAGCACTATATATCGTTAAGCGATTTAGCTTATGTAGTATTAATAAAGTTGAAATAAATCAGTAATTAGATATTTAACTTTCAACAAGTCTGAGATTTCAAGTTGTATAAAATGGTGAAGTAAAAGTTGTATAGTAGCTAATATAGTCGTCTATATTTTCATTTTTGTTCTCTTTTGAATAAAAATCAGACACTTGTTTAAACTTTTTGTTTTTTAATACCACATACGCCCTTGTATAGTCTCAAAACAAAATTTTTGCAGCTTTTACAATTACAGTGGTTCTTGCATCAAACCTTTGCTGAAATGGATGATTAGACATAATTGTATTATGAAAAAAGTGATTNTAGCAACACTCAACCACTTATGCATTGTCATCGATTCTTCCATGGTTTGAATATTTGATTATAAAGAATTATNACCTGAAGGAAAAAAATAATTTTTAGNTTATTAAATGTGCAATACTATAGCAGACTGCTTACCAAGATCTGCCTGGTGGAGCATCCTATAGAAGATCATCTTCTTTGTAGCCAGTTTATGAAGTCCAATTCAATACTTGTAACTAACTGCTTGGTAAACATTACGATTCAGAAGTTAGTGAAAATTGTTTGTATTTACTTAATGCAAAACCAGGCAAAGATCTGCCTTGACCAGATTTTAATGTTTAAGCCTACATTCTTTTAAAGTAGGAAGAAGTGAACTAGTTTGTCTGAAAAATGGTGAACGTTGTGAAAGGTGTTTTGGTGGAATGCGATCCTGCTATGAAACAGTTCCTTCTACATCTTGACGAAATAATGACTCTTGGAAAAAAGTTTATTTTGCATGATTTGGATGAAACACACCTTTTTATAATAGGAGAGTTCATTCCTCGGATTCAAAGTGAAATTGACAAACTACTGGATCAAAATTCCTTTCCTCTTGGGCAAGCTTCATGAGTCATTTCCTGGATTATGTTGCAGGGTCAGCTGCACACTGGTCATGATAATGGGTCTCATACCAAAATGTATAAACTGCTATTTTTTCAATTGTGAGTTTTTAGCACCACAAATAAAGAACACAATGTCATGGTGTGACAAACCCTTGCGGTACATCCAACGGCTATTATTAACTTAACTGTTGCAAGTGAGATGGACTAGTATACTATATTGCAAACGACCTTAGCAGTCTCATGCGGAAAGTTGAAAAATGAATGTATCATCACTACAATATCTGATGGTCTCATTGTTACCGACTAAAATCAAATATCGTTGCATATACCAGGAAATATGAGATGTCTTGCTGTTTTCCCATGGGCCTAATGATTTTGCTACCTTCTTCATTTGGACAAGTGACTACCAGTGATTGTGCTGCTTCTGCTGTGTTGTTTCAAGCTGCGACAGCGAAGATGACTCAAACATTGATGTCTGTCCAGAAGTGGTTGTCTCCCAAAAAAACGACCATCTCTGTGAAGTGACTTAACTTTCAGCAAGAACAGCTGCTGTTCAGCGCGGCTAATTTTTGATGGTACGAAATTGCACAGCAAACAGCAGCAATGCATCTTGCTGAGAAGGATGTTACAAACGAGGTTATCTGGAATCGCTCTCGAGGTTATCTGGAATCGATGATCAAACATTCAAGCTGTGAACCTAAAATCTCTAAATTAATCTACATTAAAACTTTCTCTTAGACTGCCGTAGATCTTACAAGCGTCGTCTGAAAAACAACCTTGTACTGTAAATATTCAGCCTGGCAACAGAAATGCATACTTATTTCGTAACTGCCATTCACAGTAAAAGACTATTTGGTTGTATTTTTGTTTTCAGTCTTTCAGCATAAACTTACCACATCTCAATGTCTGTGATACCATCAAGGAAAATAGGTTGTGAAAAATAGTGACCCTAAAAGTGGTCGCTCTTTCACTGGTGACATTATTTCTACTTTGGCACAGTTTGTTTTTGGTGCGTAAGTAACATATCCAGTAACTACAGGTTAGCCTATTAACTCAGCAAGCCTATGATATACATTTTCTTGCTGGGCAACAAATATTTCGAAGGCAAACACGTACACAACCAAAAGTCAACAGACAATGAAACAAAACGTCTGAAGATAGCGATTGTTATTTTGGTATTGTACATCATGGTAGAAGTCGTACGTTCTATTCTTATTTTCTCTTGGTGGGTTTTGATTTAGCAATGAATTTATTACTAATAGTGTCGGGAAAAACATGCATGAATACGACGGTTCTGCAAAAGACAATCGCTTTAAACTACGAAAATGTCGCGGTGGTTTTTAACATTTATCTATGTGCTGCTTGCTATAACGCATAAACGAGGAAGGCTTCGGTGCTAATTTAAGATTACTACTAAAGGAATGTAGGCAGGGCCGGATTTAACTGATTCGAGGCCCTAGGCTAATCCACTTGTGAGACCCCTCTCCCACAGTTAGAAGTAAAAAATTGGATAGGTTTTACATCTTTTCTTATCTGTGCTCAGAAAAATTAAACACACTGCACATGTGTGGCGGTATATAGACGTTAAAGCACAACTTGAGGACTGCGTTGCGACTTGCTTGCTTGCTATGGCCATAAAAATCTCGCACACACGAGCAAAACACATCAATTAAACGATCCAAATGGTTGCAACTGCTAGGTTCACGATTCGCGTGTTTGTTACTTTTTCAGATTCCTAAGAATCGAACGTACCGAAGTCGTCGCGCGAAAGGATCTGAGGTTTTGAACCAGAACCGTAGCCAGAAAGCTTTCAATAGGGGGCTTTACATTTGCGCAGGTGGACTCCACATTCTGAAAATTTGGTAAAATCTCCACTGATTTACATTGTTTCATATTTAAATTTGGAGGGGCTGAGCCCACCAATGCTCCTCTGTGACGACAGGACTGGTTAAACTTCCCTTATGTTGTCATTATTGAAATACTTACTTGATTCGATAGTTGTAGCTTTTTGTAAGGCTGAATAGAACCCAGTGAACATCAAACATTTTTTTTCTTGGCCTTCGATTTATTTGCCTGTGTTTGTCACTTTGGTGCACCGAACTCCTGCACTGGACAACCTCTCCTAGAACATTGCGGTCTTTTACTCGTTTTTAATTCTTCTGAATATTGAAAAAAACTTTCTCCTGAGCAGTTAGTGATTATCAAGCTAAGCAGTAAGGGTCCGCGTGGTTGGATAAACTACAAACCACTAAGGCATCATCAGACCCAAACGCGATATTGTCATTTTCTCCTGTTACCCTTTTGTCTCTTTGGGGTAGAGTTCTGTTGTTGCCAGTTGGAAAAGTGACTTTTGCTTGCTATTCAAGCTCATTAAGACCTCGCACTAGCTCAGCATGAGAGCTGCACAAAGTTGCGTAAGTACTCAATAGCAATCTGATTTCTGAATGACTGAAAAAAATTAAAATGGAAAAAATCACATTTAGAAGTTGCAAATGAGCTGTACGTACTAGAAACGCTAACAAAACTACAGTATTGCTCAGAAGAAGCAACTATGTGTTTATTGTAGGATAATGCTGCTAATGCTATAGTCCTCACATAGGTCTGCAGTACAACTTTAAGCTTTGTTCAGGTGCATTTCCAACATGAACAGCCGCAAGTTCTTTCGCCTGATTCACACGTAACAATCGCTACGATTCAGCAAACAGAGGAAGCAGCCCGCTTTGAGTATATCGACTCAGGGTTCCCATTGCTGTTTTTTTCACCTACATGTGGTCTAACTGTCTGAGTTTAATTATGAAAAATCCCGTTCAATCTGTTTTTTAGAATATGAATTTGGGAATTAGCTTCAGTAAATCTAATAGATCTTCCGGTTATCGCAGTGTTCTCAATGCGATCACTAGGGAAAAAAAGTACTTCTATCGGTGAAACAAAGCATGTTCAGTCAATGTTGCACACTCACACCAGCATCGATACAAGACTGAAGGTTGCTTGCGATCCGTTAAAGTCAGTCATGCAGTTGCATGTACAACAAAAGTAACATGAATAAGTAACAAATGGTTACATAAACAAATGAAAGATTTACAGTTGGACGAACCCGCAAAAGGTCATTGTCTCGGATGCTAATTGAATATTGATGAAACGTTTAAGAATGAATGTATAAACTTTTTGGCTACCCTATGCATGCAAAATGAAAACAAGATTTCCATTGCAGGAAAGATATATTGCCACCTTACATATTTTAGATTCTTTTGCAGATCAAGATCTCACAAAAGATCCCAGTTCAATAGCAAGTGTGGTCCTAGATTTTCCCCACCTTGCACCTGAAGAACAGCTGGAGGATATATCGATAGTTTAAACATGTCTTTGTCCAGTAAATCTATCCTAATTTCTGGTATTATCTGCGTAACATCAAAGACGGCTTAGATAATCCGGAGTTCGGAATATTTTATGATTTAATGACCAGATTTATGGTTTTGCCAGTCTACTGCATCACTAGAAAGAACATTTTCGCTTGCTAATCATATTAAAACAAATACAAATTTGCTGAAGCCGAAACTGTTTAGAAAAATTGTTATCAAAACAAGCATTGTCAAGAAGCAGCCATAAAAACGGTTATTGGATACCTAAGACTGAATTACTGAGAAATGTCATTAATAGAATAGGCTATGTCACCAGCTTTACATAAAATGTCTTGAGCAATGGGATCCAAATGTTACATGTTCACGCTGCGGATGAAAATTTGGAAGAGGAACTTTTAAGTAAATCAGCATATTAATCACTGTTTCAGCTCAGGTATTTTCATCCGTTCTCTTTTTGCAAATTAAAATTTCCGTTTTTTTGGCAGAGAAATGTTTTTTTCATCCACAATCTAAGTGTATTAGAAATTTATGAATGGGAGCCCTGGACACAATAATCGGCGACTCGGTATGCGGCTTGACGAACGGTCGTACTGAAATTCACGCAAACTCGTTGAAAGGCCCTGGCGTTATCAACACGGAATCTGATTAGGTGAATAAAACTAACTTTCATGAAAAAGACATAACATTTTGACGAATATTTATCGATTTGATCATATACCAGCAATTAAATTTATACGTATCACAGTTTGTTGAAGGCGCCCTTGGATCTTGAGGTAGGCTTTGAGCCTATATAGCCTATAGGTAAATCCGGCCGTGATTGTAGGGTTCGTCCTTTCTGTTGTGAGTAACAAAGCTTATAAAAATCAAATTAACGCATTTAACCTAAATAGTCTTTCAGAAAAACTCGACTTACACTGCTGCCCAAACGTTTGCGCAAAATCCACCGTTAAAATGCGAAGAATCAAAATTTATACTTATTTTAGACATAAACATTTCTTTCATTCTAACAATTTGTAAGAAAGTCAAAGCACTCAATATGCAAATAGGCAGAAAATCGTTGTTGTGTCATATAGAAAGACAGTCTAAAATTGGACAGTATATAGAGAGTAACGACCTATCCTAAAATTCTAACGTTTCATCACGAAGTTGTTAGGGCAGTCCTAAGGGGAACGTTTAGCTGCAGGAGGTAATGGGGCTGCAGTTAGGGAGTTTGGGGAAAAGAGGGAATCCTTTATCCATATTCCCAGATCATTCTCTGATCCACAGCAGTGGGCATGGTAGAGCTCCAGCTATAAATCAAATTGTCTTTAAGAGCACCCTGAGGTTTTCAGCCATGCAAAGCAATCATTCTGCGTATGGGTATCTGATAGGCAGGTGGAAAATATTTCCCCACTCTGGTAGACCTTGCAACTGCACTTAGCCCCAACGCACTGACAAGACCTTTCTGCAACATAATCTAGCTAGGGTATTGGTCAGCAAACCGTGGGCCGTTGTTTTCTGTTGTTGGTCGAGTGATTTGCAAGAGTTACAGTCCAGCGCAGGTTGCACAAACTAAAACGTAAGCTACTGCAACAACTGTGGAACATTGATCGTTTGACGTTAACAACAGGGTTGCGGAGTCGTAAGGAGTCGGAGGTTTTTGGGTGGATTCGGATTCCTAACAACACTGGGAGTCGGAGTGGGATTTTTTGTCCGACTCCTGATGTCCAATTGGATCATTTTTTACATCACACTCCAAAATTGGGAATTCTTTTTGAAATGGTAGGCTACAATTTCTTTAGAAACTTTTGCTGAAACAAATTTTTTGCTGTGTACCACGATTTCCATTGATTTTAACAGCCTAATTTCATTTCCTTTATTTTAAGGAGTCGGAAATTTTGATAAGTCGGATATTTTACCTCCGACTCCGCAACCCTGGTTAACAAAGCATTGTCTTTGCCAAAACACTGTTTATGACACAAGCATAGCATTTCATGTAACAGGCACCTGATGCAGCGTAAGTTTGAAATAGGGCCCAAAAATGAGCATCACCTCTTAATTGCGACTGAAAGGGAGGTTTGGGTCACCATGACTAAAGTTTGCCGAACACTGATCTAAGGGATACGAAGTGGGCTTACTCATACACGACTGAGCAACTTAGTGGTAGTATAATCTTCCCGGGCTCGCTTTGGGAAATTTCTTAATGCTATCGTCCTGTCTCGTAGAGGTTCTGCCACAATTCTACTCATTGACTTCTGCTACGGACTTTTTAAATCTCTGCGGTTTCTCATCAGAAACTCGTCAACTGAAATGGCTTGACCAAATATAGCCGGAAGCGTTTGCTCAGAATGAAAGATTTGTATAATGACATATTCAAAGTATAGACGTCACATATTNTCTGCGACGTACCANTACAAACCATACAGTAAATTTTGCTGTACCATTCGCAGCNTCGCTGCACTAAAGGTTTGCTTGCTTTAANATTTTTATGTAGAANAGTGGTTCCNAAACTTGTTCGAGGCATAACCCAAANCAAGGTAGCGATTATGTCCTATTACCCTCAATATTTGGCTGTGATTGCTCATAATGTAGAACAACATTGTGTTTTTGGTTCCGCATTACCCCCCGAAGGATTGCATATTACCCCTGGAGGGTAATTGATGTAGAACGATGTGTAAGGTTTTAGCAAAACATTCGACGTTACGTAACTTGTTTGTTGCCCATCCCGATCACCACTAACGTTTAAAAACAACCACGTAAAAGCTGGCAGGCAAACCACAAGCAAGAAAATATTTTGTTTCCTCGTATATTAAAAAAACTGTTTTACTTTCTCATCAAAGGTCAAAAAGTGTACATCGGAACCGGAAATATATTTTTGTTAAAAATCATAGTTACTCAGGGGTGTCGTGGGGCAGGAACGCGTGGGAACGGTGTTCCAACACCTTTTTCACGTTTTGCTTTGCAGAGGGGGGTGCGAACGGGGCAACCGTCCCGGGCATCCAAGACAGGGTGCATCCAAAGAGTGCAATTAAAAAAATTTAAATGCTGTAACTAGATCATTTTTCCTATTGCAAGGCTACTAACGCATGCTGCATGGATTTAATTTTTCGAAACTTGTTTTGTTGTCAACACTATTTTTTACGTATTCGAATGCCAGTAATTCTCAGCTTCTTTAATACCAGGGACCTATACTGTATGTGTGCGGCGCACACCCAATCAAACTGATAGTGAAGTGAGGTGGCTTGTTCCAGATCATGCGATCAAAGGAAAATCACAAAAGATTGAAAGATAATCAGGGTTGTGAAAAAACTTAAAAAAATAACCCGCCTGGTTTTTTTTATTTTTAAGCCGTTTTTTTTTTTTAAAGAAACATTTTTTGTTTGACAAAAAAACGCAAAAACCTCTTTCTGTATTGTTTACATTGCATCATGTAATATTACCATTTTCAGAATTACACAACAATAACTTGTACCTATCATGGCATTCAGAATTGAGGATAAAAAATGTACCCCATCTTTCTTTTCGCAAAATGTTGTTCGTCAGTTCACTCCAAAGTGGTAAGGCTTGGCAAGCATGCGCACAGCAAAGAGAACAAAGCTACTCGCACACAAACTCTGCAATTTCACGCCAAGTTTATGCACATACCCTGCTGGTTCAGCATCTATATAGTGTATTATTTCAACATATCGTTTGGTGTGGTTCAACTACAAGAACAGCTTGGATGCAGAGAAGGCAGAAAAATTGATTAAAATATGCCGATTTTACAGAGATAAAGAAGATAACCAGTAGAATTTACTCAAACTATTCGAATTATTCTTCTCTTTTTTTCAAGGCCTTCAAATTTCGTTGCTGTTCAATTGTTTCATTAAAAAAAGTTACAGTTGGCTGTACAAATGTGCTGCTTATTTTATTTAATTCATGGTACATAATTCAAAGGAAGAAAAGGAGTGCGATTTTTGGTGGGTTTTATTGTGTTTTTTTAAGTGGGCCTTCTTTGAAAACAACGGGTGTTTTTTTTTGTTAGGTCCAATTACATGAACCCTGAAGATAATTACGGACGTTTAATTGATTTTCTGAGCCAAATTTCAAAACTATCCTATTTCAACGTGCTTGATTTAGCCATGGGCGCAATTTGGTGGGGGACACGGGGGGCGTGTCCCACCCACTTTTCAAGGTGGGGGGATAGGATATGCCATGTCCCCCCATTTTTTCTCTTCAGGTTTTGCTTTTGGAGAGGTTCCCAAAATAAAATTGACGTTTGCCACGTTTTGCGTGAAGTGCTTTTCATGTTAGATGTTGCACAGAGACAAGTTGATGTTGAAACAGTGTTTCAAGTATCACTGGATACTTGTGTAGTATCACCGTCAGTGATATCACTGGATTCTGTTTGTTTATCAATTTTAGCTTCAATAAAATGATATTTAGCATTTTTCAAGTTTCTAGAGACCGCGAAAATTGTTTACTGCTTCTGTCCAACATTTTACCCTGTGCAGTATACTGTTAGAAAGGTTATTTTCTTAAAACAGTGATAGTTTTACAGCTGCACATGTGAAAGACCGCAGTATAGCATGGATTTGGTTCGCGTAGAAATGTATCTGGTTTTGCTGTAACGTTGGTTGTCACGTGTTCAGAAACAGACAGCGTAAAATTTAATGATGCTAGTGGATATAGGCATACTATATTTTTGTGATCGAAAACCGGGACGCTTCAGAACAACGAGCCTTAGAGGGAAATCAAACAAGTTCCGGCAAGAAATAAATCCTTGCAATAACCTATAATTGCAAAAAGAACACCCCCTCCTACTAGCCAACTTTACTGAACTAGCCAATGCGCTAACAATCAACCCATTACTGGACCAGTTACCCACTGTAATGACGTATCAATTACCTTTACATCTAAAACAACGAAACAAGATCACGCATCATTCTTCAGCAAGTTGGTTAAACAGACTAATCATAAAATGCTAATATGCGTGTAGGACTATGCTGCCTGACTGAATGCCTAACAGGGACTTTTTGGTTGACCAACCGGGACGCCGGAACAAAGCTTTTAAACCGGGTCTGTCCCGCTTAAAACAGGACGTCTGGTAAACCTAAGTGTATACAATGTTAAGAAAGTTACATTTTCAGGCAAATGTCTGCAAAGCTTTTGCCGAAGACAAAAGCAGCATTATTGTGGAGACTTAGTTTTAGGATGGGCAGTTTTGCAAATGCCTGTCTTCAACCATTATTAAATAGGATTTCAATTAAAACGTTGGAGAACTATTTATCTAGCTATATATTGACCTATAGCTCAAAACATAAGGACTTGGCTAGGAATCAAAGATAAAATATACATTTATCCTCACTTCTTGTAATGTCGCGACAATGGTGACCAACAAAACCAAAATATATTTTTTCGTGACTCTTACACATTGTGCTTGTGCTGAATGCATTGGTTCGTAAGTCATCTGACTTACTTGAGTTTAACCAAAAACACAATGCGGCAATATTTTCATCCAAAGTGCGAAACTTACTTTACTGGCAGGCGCGTAGCCAAGGAGGGCATTTGGGGGCAGTGCTCCCAGTGGTGGATTTACGCATAGGCCATGGTCTAGGGCCCCGCGCTTTTGGGGGCCCCGCGCAACTCGTTCCTATGACGACTCATTGTTCTTTATAGAAAGACTTAGAGCAGTGGTGTAGCCAGACATTTTGATTGGGGTGATCAAAACCTGGGATCCTCGCTTTGCTCATGAATTTAAAGAAACATTTATAAAGTGACGTCATATGCTACAATGGCCCACGTGTCCACCTTGGCTACGGCCCTGTCTTACAGTATATGCCTTGTTGTTCTGTAGTGATTTATAGCAAAGGCAGAGTTTGAAGATTTACAAAATTTCGTTATTTAATTTATCAGTGGTGGGTTTCCGATGTCAAAGTTGTTGTAATAGTAAATTATTTTTTAGACTTTTCTGAAATACTAGAGCCTTAGTCACTGTAGCACAGTGGTCTCTAGCAGTAAACGCTTTGTGGATTACATTTACTGGAAGATGAGCCTTAAGACCAATCCACACTGAGGACGAGCCAGGAGTTGCCAGGCGCAAATCTTTGTTTCTTTTATTGCGTCCAGGATTTGCCGTGCCGAGTCGTGCGCAGAATTACCCGACGCAATAAAACAGACTAAGGGTTACGCCTCGCAACTCCTGGCTAGTCCTCAGTGTAGATTGGCCTTTAGTAGGCAAATTCGTAGTGTCTTTGATGCTGATCCTACGTTTAATTCTTTTCAACTAGATCGCCAGTTTACAGAGCTTGCTTGTTGAAGCTCTAGATGTTGGTTAAATCAGCTAGAACAGTTTCTCGTGAGTTTACTTGGAAAAATGTGTTTGCATTGGGCTTACTTTGCATATGTTTAGCTGAGGGTTCTGCGAAAATACGTTGCTGCGCAAAACGTGTCTTCATGCTGTTTACCATCAGCTCATAGCATAGAGGATGAAAACACTCTACTTTGTATTGATGGAAAATNACAACTTAAAATGGCATAAATAAACCCTGTGTTGTTCTATAAAATATGTGGTTACNATAACGAAGTAGGTTATGTACAGCTANTTAGATCGACAGCTAGACGATATGTTCNAGAGCAGCAACACGGTCCCNCATGAAAATGTGTATACCCGAAAAAATAAGTCTACAAAAAACGTTAGAAATCACGGAAATTTAACGAGGAGTATTTCTGTANTACATGAAAGAGCTATAAATTCCAAGAAAAAATCGCATTGCCATTTGGTCTTGAGAAGAATGTAGGAAAGGCTTTTATTTCTGTTGAAGATCTAGGGCAATCGTAGAACCAAAATCGCCACCGCAAAAGATAGATTTTTTAAAGGACACTACACATAATAGAGTCATACTTCCACGCTTTTTAAAACAAGCGACCAAATAGGTCACACCTGCGTGGGGCCCCCAAAACTAAAATGGCCTAGGGCCCCGCGCTCCCTAAATCCGTCCCTGAGTGCTCCCCAATAATATTGTGCCCAGAAAGATTTGTTTTAAACATATAGTAAAAACTAAAATCTTGTCCCCGTAAAATGTATTTCCTCCCAAACTTAATACCTGATCACACTTACTTTTGCTGGACGTTCTTTTCGCGTCAATCAGGTGAAACTTGTACATATTTACCAATTGACCGTTGTGCGTTTTTATTTCTATTTAATCTCAAATCTATTTTCGTGTCGTTATGCAAGCAGAACTCTTAGAATTAAACTAGAATTAAACTTAAACTTTTGACAATAATTTCATCCATTAAGATCTAATGTTCAACCTGAATAATTGATTGTGGAAAGACTGAGCTAGGTTGCATCACATAAAAAAGTCACAAGACAACAATCACCAAACGATCAGGTATGCAGAAATGACATTGTAGGCTAGATGGGTATGTATGCAGGGGCCAACAAGCGGAGATTGAAAGGACGCATCCACCACCTGGTAAGAGGATATCAATGGAGATATTGGTAGGGGTGGGACTGCAGGCATGATGCGCGGTAGCATTGAAGAGATTTGTAGCTTTTACAAAGAGCGGAAATGTGCAAGAAAAATATTTATCGTCTTTGTGAAGTTAAGCAACTTGAAAAAGACTTCAAATCGCGCTGTAAACCACACCTCTGCAAGAAAACTGATATTGTCTACTATAAGAGTGATATGCACGTGCGACCAATGCGATTCAGCATTTTGTACACTCCAACTGACAGCTCTGATAAAGCCCAATTGATGTATTAGCGTGATTAGTCTTGCTTTAAAACACCTCTATAAACAAGATTGGAAATCTGTATTTATAAAACTTCTGCATCGACCCGATGACTTCATTGATTTCACACTAAACTGTCCCCCCCATTTTACAACAAAATTGCGCCCATGGATTTAGCTATGATGTATCACTAGTTTCCCGCTTCGTTTTATGCGCTATTACAGTCGCACACCTGTGCTTGCAGCATGTGCTTCGTTTCGAGCTTCGTCATTAACTGGCAGTTCAGGTGGATTGATCAAACGGCCCACACAAACTCGTATCTGTTCTTTCCCCTTAGTAATAGTACATAGAACAGCCACATAATACAAAAACAAATTTTCTTGCGTAGGCCTACTTTGTGCGCATTCTCAATTCTTGTGTAGTTTACAAGTTTCGAACTGTGAACCCTGGCTGTACGCCATCCCCTCTGCATAACTTCTGATTGCCTGCTATTCGATGACACATTCGCGCAGCCTTATATTTTTGCAGTTGTGAACTGCGCTGACGTAGCACTGAGTGTGTTCTACTCCCCTATGTTGACTAGGCCCGTAGCCAGGATTTAAGTTTTGGGGTGCAAAATGCTTTTTTAGTGAGGCAAGATTTTTTTTTGATATATGTTTTAATAAAATTTTTTCTGGGAACAACAAAATTTTGGGGGACACAAAAAATCTCGGGGGCATCGCCTTAGGAGACCGCTGATAATTTATGCTCATTACAGTGACACATTGTAGCCTACAACAACGAGTAAAGAGAGTGCGTGTAGATATGCACAGGGACGCCGGAGGATGGAGGCATGGGGGGAGGAGGCATTGCCCCTCTGCCCTTTCAAAAGGGAGCAACGTGGGCGGAGGTGTCTTTTCATAACAGTATCATTGGTAACTTCATGGTTTATCAAGATCGACTTGAAACAAATTTATTGCAGCTATTCGGGCACCCAGAAAATTCAGAATGATTTTCTATAATTTCTGTTATTATTTTTAAGGTCAACGCTGTTGATGAACAGAAACAAACATAATTGGTAACAATTTTTTGTTTTTTGTAAGTTTCCATTGCCCTCAGCTCTTTTACTGCTCCCCTGCCCTACCGCTGCTCCGGTGTCCCTCAATATGCATGTTGTGTCAACAAACTTCGCCAAAACGTTGGTTTGCAAACGTGAGTATGGCGTCATATTGTGACGTCACAAACAGTGTATATCCAGTAACAAGAGCACCATACGCCACTGCTCAATACTAGAATTTAGAAGGCATTCAATCAAGCAGTCGCCCCGGGCATCACCAGTTCTCTGCACGCCACTGCGGAAACGGTTACACCTCCCTGGGGCCGCAAAAACTAAGATGGCCTAGGGCTCTCTAAATCCGTCCCTGCTTTCGCAAGCAGTAAATTTAAAACATCTTGGTTCTACATTGAAGTAGCCTATTTCCATCTACGCAGTGAGGAAGTTCTATTCGCTAGTGCTACAATGCCATCAGATTTACCTTGCAAAACAAAAGGCGCAATTTTTTTTCTTTCTTCTCAACAAAACTTTACGTTTCGTTGTTTCATTCTGCTTATCACAACGTAATGTCGTTCAGAGACCGCGGGGCCCGTAGCAATTGCTACTATTGTTAATTCGGCACTGCTGACAGATATATTTATGAATGCGAATCATTTCAACATCGGTATGAAGCT